>JGI12635J15846_10001250_pt1 | contig 22196 bp, 12 predicted proteins | sample BlaSpr_A8_OM2_M2_FD_15846 | JGI IMG/M metagenome (IMG submission 15846) | reverse complement strand
ACCACCTTGGCATCCATAGCTTGCTGGTGCCACAGGCAAGCTATTTTCACACACTGACGCGGCTTATTGCTCTGTCATCGCTGCTAGTCCCGTTTTCGTTGGCTCCGCTTGTAATGAACCTGGGTGCCATTGCAGTGCAAATCTTGCCGGTCAACATATTTCTTTCGTCGCGCTTCTCCCACATACCGACCCGCGTGCGGTTGCTGGCGAGTTTTGTGTATCTCGCTCTCCCCAACACTTACGAAATCGATGCGAATATAACGACTCTCCAATGGCATCTGGCGTTGCTCGCCTGTCTGGTGTTGCTGGCTCGACCCGCAACTGGGTGGGGATGGCGTATCTTCGACGGCATCGTGTTGGTTCTGATTTCGCTCGACGGCCCCACGGGATTCGTGCTCCTTCCCGTGGCCTTGGCTCTCTGGTGGAAGCGACGGAATGCCTGGACCCTGAGGAATGCTGCGCTACTTGTTCCCGGTGCCGTCACTCAGGTGATCACCACCCTCATGCTGTGGCATACACGCTTGATGGCGCCGCTGGGCGCCACTCCGGCCCGTCTGGTCGACATCCTAGGGCGGCAGATATTCATCCCATCGTTGCTGGGACTGAACACGAGCTCCAATTTCTTCCGGGGGGATACTCCGACGGCTATTGAAGTGACAGCTACCGCATTAGGCCTGGCTCTCATTTTCTATGCGCTTCGACGCGCTCCTCTGGAGATGAAGCTTTTCATTCTGTTTGCCTTCGGCGGGTTTGTACTGTGCCTCGCTCGTCCCCTTGCCGGCCCGCCGGACCGCACCCAATGGGACTGGCTGTGCATTCCAGGATGCGGCAATCGTTACTACTTCCTGCCGATGCTTGCGTTTCTTGCTGCGTTGCTGTGGGTTGCCGTAGACAAGTCTCATCGAAAGATCTGCTATCTTGGGGTGGCACTGTTGCTTCTGTTGCCCATTGGCGTTTATCGAGACTGGAGCTATCCCGGATACAAGGATCTCGATTTTAAAAAATACGCCACTGAGTTCGAGAGTGCGCCATCCGGAACGAAGATGACGATCCCAATCAATCCAGGTTGGACACTAGACATGACGAAGCGCTAAGTTGCAGAGTGGCATTCCCAGCGGCCGTTTCTAGTAGCATCATTGACCATCCCCCGATTAGAGCAATTAGCAGGTAGAACCAAATGACACGCCGCGCCCCAGATTATTTGGGCGCAGCATGTTTAAACAAGCTCAGACGATTCTGCTTCAGATAGTCAAGCTTATCCTGTAAGTGGGTTGTTGCTGCGAGGGACGGAGGATAGATGGGAAAGTGTGTTTCCTCGTCACAGTTATGTATCTCTTCCGTACGTCTATAGCAGTCAGCCCATTGCCTCTTGCCTGCGGAATACCAGTTGATCTCCACCGCTGGAATGACGAGCGAAGAAGGCAGTAGCAGGATGACCCATATGGCGAGAACGAGATTCCGCATGCCGAACCAGGATTGCGAAAGCAGAAAAAAATATATACCTAAGAACGCCGGAATCAGCAAAGTGCTGTAACGCGAAGAAAAAGCTTGCTCTAGTCCCAGGCACTGACGGCCGACAGCGTTATTCACGGCGAAGAGAAGGCTAAAGCCGATGAGTACTCCGCCGATGAGGTGCGTCTCCGGTAGAGGGGCTTTGAACAGGAAAAGCAAATGCCAAACGAGTACCGCGACCATTAGCAGGAGAATTCCCGCTCCTAAGTCGATCATTGCGGTCGAAAGTGCAGGGGGCCTTGGAACCACAAACGCCGAGAACAGCAGACCCGTAAATTGGAAATAATGCAGCGCATGGTTGTGCGGCAATTCAAAGCAATCGGCCGCAGGCCAGAAGTGGAGATTCACAAAGAACGATGCCAGGGAAGTTGCAGCAAGCACGAGCCCAATTAAGGGCTGGGATAATGGAACCGATTTGATTTGGCGTGCGCTCCAATAACATTCGAGGGAAAAGAAACCTATGGTGACCGCGGCCATGAATATTCCGAATCCGGTATAAATCAGAAGCAAATTCAAGAACAAGACGAGAGCATATCGAAGGAGCCGTTTATCGACGAGAAGAGCGAGGCAATAGATAATGATCATCAGCAGCGGGAAGCCGCTGTGAGCGGGATTTGGGGTGCCAAGCAATGTCTCATGTTGGGCCATAGTGAGAAAGATCAGTGGAATCGCCACGTCGGAATAGGAAAGCGAACCGAAGAGTTTGTACTTCAGACGAAGCGCAAGCAGCATAGCGATAAAAATAGCGCTCCCGATCAGGTAGGAATCGACGCGCGCGTCCCAATGAGTAAGCGGGTAAAGAAACTTGTCGGGAAGCAGGCCTACTCCTTCACGGTGCGGCCCATGCTGCCACCGAAACAAATTTAAGACGCTTGTTTTCCGTTGAAAAAATGCATTCAGGAAATCCCACTGATCCATAAAGAAAATGTTGACGGAGTATTTCCGAATCATCAAAAAGAATCGGGTTCCGAGCGCCGCTGCAATTGCAGCGACCGCGAGCGGAGGGCCGATGTGAAAGCGGCTGTCGTTCATATCTCGGTTAGGCTCGGAGATGGGGCGATGGCTGGTATTGACATGGTCTAAAATTGGCGACCCCTCGGTCGAAACCGCGTATGTGTGATCGTAGTACTTTGATGCAACAGCCTTGAGTTGTGCAGGAGCCTGTCGGCGATACGGTGGCTTACTTTCGCTTGAAGATGTAATACCTGCATGGTGCACCCCAAAGGTTGTATGCCGACCCTTTAATCGGAACTTCTGCCATCAAATCATAATGCGAATCAAGATAGTCACGAATCTGCGTGAAAATATTCATATGTGGTTCTGAAGCATCCCAGCCGGGGTTCCATCCCCACGACCACCAGTTATCGACGAAAACCACGAACCTTGGCTGCGCGTTCTCAATCTCATGCATCATCTCGCTCTGCATCCGGAACGCAAATTTCTGTTGCTCCATCAGCGGATACGTATAGATATATCCGCTAGCCGACCGCCGATGGGAATAGAAGTAAATTTCAGGTTCCGACCCGATTACCGCAATACGGTCCTGACTTGAAGAATGGTTTCGAACGTAATCTGCAACTGCTATCGCTTCCGGAAACCCGTGAGCCGCGTGCATTTCTCGGTTCACCTGTAGAGGACTCATCTTAAACAGATATTTCCTCTGGCCGTACACGGCAGAAAAGTACATCAAAATAAAGATTGCTATCGGTATCAACGTAATTTTCGCTGAAGCATTTCTTTCCTGCAAATATTCATACGTAGCGCTAATAGCAAGTCCGGCCAACAGCGCCACTGCCGGCAACATAACCAGGTAGTAATGCGGCCTGAAGTAAAAACCGGGACAAACTGCAAGGAAGGAAAACAAGGCAAAACTGAGTATGAGTACTTTCTGTTGGCGGGCGCGGCGGTTCCAGAAAACCGCGGTCAATCCAAATCCGGCAGCCAGCCAAATGTTTATGGGACGTGGAAACCAGGGTACGGTGTAAGTAAACGCCGTCCAGACAAAGGACAAACTAGTTAGACTCTCATACTCGGCGCTGTACGAAACTGTCCAAAACCAGAATTCCCGGAAAACCCCCATGGACCACGCGATAAGACAAGTCAACAGATACGGCAGTATCATGCCGGCGGCCAGCACGCGGCCCTGCGAAATTACCCCGCGCCAATTGTCCCTTCGTTTCCACTCGCTGTAGAGCCAGAACAAAAAACCGAAAACCGCGAAGACAATTCCCTGTTGCTTCATCAAAAAAGCTAGCCCGAAACATAACCCGCTACCGAACAGTGCGGGCATTCGCTGCGTCTTGATTGCACGCAAAAGCAGCAGCGTCCCTGCCAGCACCATTAAGACAATAAAGTGCGTTGCGTGGCCGTCGAGTGACAATGTCGTCAGACGGTTCGCGAGAATTGTGTAGAACGCGGCTGCGGCGGCCCCAGCTAAAATTCCGAAAAGTTGCCGGCCCAGAAAAAATACCAGCACAGTGTTCGCGATAAGAATTACCAGCATTCCTATCCGAATAGCGGGTATGGTTTGGCCAAACACCGCCATAATGACGGCGTAGGCCACATAAGTGCCGGGCAGTTTCATGGTGTAGGCCAGATGATATGGAGGATCTCCCTGCAACATTAATTGTGCTGCGTAGGCATATTCACCCTCGTCACGTTCCAATGGTGTGTTTCGCAGCCGGATTCGTATGAAGGAAAAAACAACCAACACTATTACCAGTACGGCATAGCAGAAATACCGGAGCCGTAAGTCGGCACGCGACTCAGTCGATAACATCTCAACTTCCGGCTCTGCAACTTCAAATTTCATGTTGATGTAACACCCTTTCTTTTAAACTCGAAAATCTCGATTGCGCTTACTCATAGTTCCACGAATTAATATGCGATGACAATCGTCTGAACTGAAAAGCGCTAATTTTGATCGATATTCACCTAGTAGAGCTCCACAATCGATTGGAAGTTAAGTGTCTTTTAGCCAATCTTACTTTCGTTGGAAGATGTAATATCTGCACGGCGCACCCCACTGGTGGAATTTCGACCCTTCAAATGGGACTTCCGCTATCAAATCATAATTCGCATCAAGATAACCCCGAATCCACGTGAAAAGATTCATATGTGGTTCCGATGCATTCCAGTCTGGATTCAATCCCCACGACGGCCCGTCATCAAAAACCACGACCTTCGGCTGTGCTTTCTCGATTTCATGCATCATCTCGCTCTGCATTCGGAGCGCAAACTTCTGATTCTCCATTAGCGGATACATATAAATATATCCGGTGGCGGACCGCCGATGAGAATAGAAGTAAATTTCAGGTTCCGATCCAAAAACTGCAATACGATCACTGGCCGAAGTGTGGTCCCGAACGTAGTCTCCCACTGCAACCGCTTCCGGAAATCCGTCCCACCCGTACATCTCGCGGTTCACGTTAATAGGGTCGATCCTAAACAGATATCTCTTCTCCTCGCGCAGGCCAGAGATGTAAATCAAAACGAACAATGCTATCGGTATTGCCGCAACTTTCGACAAATTTTTTCTTTCCTGCAAATATTCATAAGCGGCGCCGATACCAAGTCCGGCCAGTAGCGCCACTGCCGGTAACATAACCAGGAAATAGTGCGGTCTGAAGTACAAGCCCGGACAGACTGTAAGAATGGAAAACAAAAGAAAGCTGAGTATGAATACCTTCTGTTCACGGGCGCGCCCGTTCCAGAAAACTGCACTCAATCCAAATCCCGCAGTAAGCCAAATCTTTTGGGGGAACAGGAAAAAGTGCATCGACCGCTTCAATGTCTCCCAGGCCTCGGAATATTTAACTAGCTTTTCATACTGGGCGCCGTAGGAAACTGTCCAAAACCAGAATTGCCGGAACACGCCCTCATGCCAGGCAATGAAACAAGTCAACAGATAGGGCAGTATCATGCCGGTTGCTAGTATGCCGCCCTGCGAAATCACCCTCCTCCAGTTGTCCCTTTGCACCCACGCTGTCCAGGCCCAGAATAAGAAACCAAAGACAGCGAACAGAATTCCGTGCTGCTTCATTAAAAAAGCCAGCCCGAAAAAGACACCGCTGCCGAAAAGCGCTAGGGACCTCTGTGTCTCAATTGCATCCAGAAGAACTAGTGTTCCTGCCAGAGCCATGAGCACAATGAAGTGCGTTGCGTGGCCATCGAGCGACAATGTCCACAGACGGTTCGCAAGAATCGTGTAGGAAGCGGCGGCCACGGTTCCAGCTAAAATTCCGAACAGACGTCGTCCGAGAAAAAAAACCAGCAGCGTGTTCCCGAGAAGAACTACCAACATTCCTATTCGAATACCAGCCACAGTTTGCCCAAACACGGCCATCATGACCGCGTAGGCCGCGTAAGTGCCGGGTAACTTCATGTTGTACGCCGAATGATACGGAGGATCTCCCTGTAACATTAGTTGTCCGGCATAGGCATACTCGCCTTCATCGCGTTCCAACGGAGTATTACGCAGACGAATCCGCACTATAGCGAAGATAACCAGCACTACCACCAGCGTGGCGTAGCAAAAATATCGGAGTCGTAAGTCGGCGCGGGATTCCGCAGAGAGCGCAGCGTCAACTTCCGCTTCCGCAATCCCAGTTTTCATGCTGGGGCTAAACCTATCAAAATTCTTTATCTGCGCTCGCATCACCATAATTTAGCGTATAGGCACACTTTCGGCGCCTTACTCAATGTATAAACCCCAAATTTAGTTAGAAAAGTTTCAATTGGTAAAGTACCACGATTGTCCCAAAAGCCGCCAAAAACTCATTTATCATAAGTATCAGCGCCCTAGCCCCGAGGCTATAGACCTATTTTGAATGTCGTATCGATGACTACTTGAGCGCAGAATAGGCCAACAAAGATACTTCGGATAGTGGTGTGCGTGTTTATTAGTTCAGGGTGTTCGCCCGCGGCAAACTGTCTATTTATCGCCTGAGGATTTGGACGGGATATAGCTATCTTGCACGACCATGCTCGGGGAAATTGCCTTGCCGTTCGCGTCAACGACGCGCAAGGGGTCGCCCGTCTTGGGATCGACGAGAGCGACACGCACTGATCGGGGAGTATTTGGGCCGAGATCATTGGAAGAGCGGTACTTAATCACGTAGTGTACTTTCAGGTTTCCCATCATGTCGTCGTAGATGGCGGAGAGATCGACCGTGTTGTCGGGAAAATAGGCGCGGCCTCCTGATGCGGAGGCGATTTTTTTGTAGTTCAGTTTCCGCTCTCACCCAGTCCATTTTCGCTACCGGACCCGTGCGGTATTCCCTTTCGGCAACGTCGCGGAGCTGCTGGTCCGGTGACGATCAGCAATCTTACGGTTGATGGCACGGGGAACGGGGTTTCCAGTTGCGGTCTTGACATCCAGGGAATTCTTTTTCAGAACGCCTCGGGCACGCTGAATCACGTCGCGGTTCGTAATCAAGTGCCCAACTCCGGTTTCGGCGGCTGTCAGATTGGAGAATCCATCTATGTGCAGACTGCCGCAAGTCAGACTTCTTCTCTGACCGTCGAAAACAGTTCGGTTCACAATTCCAACAAAAATGGAATCACCGGGAATGACGCCGGCACGACCCTGATCGTCTCGGGAAGTTATGTTCAGGGCGCGGGCGTGGTTGCGAGCGGCGGCGCGGCTCAAAACGGCATCCAGCTTGCTTTCGGAGCTACCGGTAAAGTTTCCTCCAGCACCGTCATCGACAATATCTATGGGGATCCGACAGTTGCGGCCTCAGCCGGCCTGAAGCAACTGGCCCCAGGTACGGAGGTAAGCGGCGAAGCCTACTTGGTGATTGACCATGTACAGCTCATTGAAGCGCACAGCGGCGATTCCCAAGACATCGCGCACGATGTACTTTTTGAAGTTACCGAAGATGATTGGGTTATTACCAGCACCGATGTTCGGAAGGTCTTGGTTATAGTCGTACTTATAACCACAGATTTGGTCCGGCACCCCAACGGCTAAGGAAACTTGCCAGATAGGTCTTCCATACTTATCTTTCAACATGCGAACCTTGTCGAAATGTTGCCTGATTCGTCTGAAACATCGCATCGGGGCGGTAAGCAGGATCTAACGCCGCGATAAGGTTATCGAAATCGTCGGTGCCGATCGTGTTGAGGTTGGTATCACCAGCGTTGCCGCTGTTGCTGTTTCCAGCGACCAAGCGGACCGAACGTCCACCGGCTGCGATTAACGCGGGCAAAAGACCCATGATGCCGCCGTAGGTTCCGCTACCATCGCCGACTGTGTACGCTTTGTTAGTGCCGCGGCCTAGACTGAATCCCCAAGTCACTGATTCTTAAGGCCCGCTAGGCCTTTTGCACCCGCACGGAGTAAAAAAAGTGAAAGTTAGTAAACACGATAGGGTTAGTAGACATTAAGGCCCGATTCCACCCCTATTTAGGTGAGATTCTGGCGCATCTCGATTGAAAATTTACTGGGATGTTGCACGTAAAATAAGCGTAGGATCAGGCAACTTCGAGGGACCTCAGGCCATGAACACCCCAGCAGTATTTCCATGCGCAATTCGTGGTCAACCCGTTTCTCGTACTAACAACAAGGCGGACGATAACGGACAGCCAGTCCATGCGGATTGCTATCTCAGGAAGCTGCTTACTTTTGCTGAGTCCAAGTCCCAACCACTAGAGAATTAAGCCGGTCTTGCCGTCCCTTGACCCACGCGCTGTAGCTGCGCTCCGTAGTTTTGACGGATTCGTGACCGAGCAGTTTAGAGACTTCCTCAAGAGGCACGCCGTTCTGTCGAAGATCGACCGCGAACGTATCGCGCGGCCGGTGACTGCGCCTGTGACCGCTCTTAATCTTCGCGTCATCGAACAGCCGCGCTAGATACTTTGCCCAATTCTTTGTTGCGGACTCTTCGTCCCCAACACCGGACCAAAACACGTATTCCGCGTTGCCATTCGCCACGGCTAGAACTTCTTTTGCCACGGCAGGTGGAATGGGCACCATAACGTGCACGCCTGTTTTCTGCCGGGCGGTGACAATGAGATAAAGCCGGAATATCGCATAAGCTGTATCAGCGCACGCACACGCGCCCCACGGCCGGGCTCATCGGCAAAGGTGGCGTAGGTAGTATCAAGAAGGTGCGCGTATTCCGTTAGCAGGTTCATGGGACCCGCGGTAGCACAGAATTAGCACAAGACAATGGTACGAAGGTAATTAGCTAGTGTTTATGCGGGTAGGATACTGGCGGAGAGAGTGGGATTCGAACCCGTGCTGAAACGTACATTCAACAAGATGCAGAGCAACGGTAGGCAATTTTAACGATCGCAGTACATAGTAAGTAGTGCAAACGGCATGTGAACGGCACGTGAGCAGCCAACGGATATCGCCCCTGGGCATGGCAGATGAAGCGCAGCGGCGGCAGAGCCATGCGAGTCCAGGTCACATCGCCCTACTGCGCCGCAAAGCGCAACCGGAATGTCTTGATCTCGTAAGGATGCAGATCAAAGGAAATCGTATTCCCCTTGCTCGGTAGTTCTCGCCCGGGATCTTCAATGAGGTTTGCTTCCCGCGCCGAAGCTAACGGCAGAGCGAAATGTACTTCGGCGTGCTGGACGGAGTGTCCGGCTGCTTCATAAACTCGCAACGCGATCTCGCTATCGCGGCTCGGCTTTAGCGCAGAAACAACTACGTCCGGAGTGGAAATCTCCAGTAACGCCCATTGTTTCGGCATGGCACCTGCATGGGCGTCAATATTCCGCGCGACCAGCGGGTTATTGAACTCCAGTCCAGCGCGAAAAATCTGGGCGTCCTGCCAGCTTCCGGCGTGGGGAACCAGAGCGTAGTCATGAGCGATTCGCTTGCCCAACTCCAGAGCAGTATCGGATTCCGAAGCCTTGGCCGGATCAAATCCAGAATCGTCTGCCCCATACACCTCAAGCCGCGTGGAGCGCAGCAGAGAAACCATCATGGTGTCATCGGTCACATTGTTGCCGGGCAACCCTCGATTCAGGACTGCCAGCCCGCGTCCCCCGGAGCTGTAGTCAGCCCAATTCTGGGCAGGGAATTCCTGATGAAGCGGTCTCTCTACGGCGCCGAAGGCGATCTCCTGCGTGTTCGTACCGTCATGAATCGTGGTAGGGAATAGTACCCGGTATCGAACCGATGGCTCCATATTCACGATTTCTGTATGAATGTCAATCCGTTGAATGCCGGGATACATCCGGATCGTCGTGTCGAATTGATTCCTGCCGAAGGGGTGCGAACTGGAAAATTGTGTTACCACAGGTCCAGGGGTCACATCCGCACCACCTCCAATGTAGTTATTGCTCCACTGAGTAGTGTCCGGACGCGGCAGGCCAATAGGTCTCTTCTCAGTAGTAAGGCGACCAGCAGCCAAAGTTCCGTAGAGCTCCCAAAAATCGCCGCGGTCCTCCTCCCGCGCGACGACATTTCCCGGCTTGCTCAAAACCTCCCAGTGATTTCTCTTCAGCACTAGACTGGTGATTTCGCCGGTCCAAAGATTCACGGTCGCCTTGTAGAACTCGTTCTCCATGGTGCCGAAATCGTCCCGGTCTGTGGCGGAGTGTTGACCGCGAGAGGCTGACTCTTCTCCATTGCTGTGCGGCGGCGCTTCGGGCACGGCACCCGGAAGAACGGGAACCACATGGTAGATGGTATAGCCCATCGCGGGAACGTCATGGGCGATAAATGCGATCGTCGCGGTACTCAGGCCGCCATCGCCACCGTTGGAGTGGCTTGTCAAAACTTGAACGGGTACGGCTTTACCCGATGCATCCTCCAGCTCAATTCCTGAAACTTTGGGCTGGCTGAATCCGACTTCGGCCTCCACGTAGTCGCTTCTATCCCACCCTAAGAAGTTGAAAACTGCCAGAGGCGCTCCGGGGCCTTGCGTATCCACCTTCGAGAGCAGAGCGTCGAGATCGCTCTCCAGGATTTCGTCACCCAGACGTTTTGAGAACCGATAGCCCGCGAGCGTGTCCTCATAGACGTGATCCAACATCACTCCGGAGCTAAGATCGTGCGTCTGATTAAAAAGCACCGGCTCCCAGGCGCGTTCAATGGCCTCACGATCAGACGTCGAGGTGCGTCCCGCAAGCACGCTAGCTTTCTCCGCCGAAGTGAGCGTGCGCTCCATGTCGCGCATCCACCGTTTGAGCTCAATGCGGGTGCTGTAAACGCCTTGAAATACGGGATTCAAGTCTCCTACAATGACCGGCCGCTCGGAAGGATTCACTCTCAGAGACTCGAAATCCGAGGGCGTCCCCAACTGGATGGAAAACGGTTCTGAGTTGGTGCGGTTCCACTGGTCCACGTTCAGTGGAAGTGTCTCGTCCGGATCGCTAACATCCGCTCCTGCGAAAAGCACTCGCCCTGGTCCGCGCGAGAAAGGAGTCAAAGCATCGAAGCTGGAACGAATCGTTGCTTCGAAATTCTGAAAGCTAGTTGGGTGCTCATCAAGGGGACTATATCCTGTGGGCAGCCAATGTCCGGGTATGGTTGTGCCATCAATCCCTTGCCAGGTGACCTCCGCCGGCGTTCGCGAGCTGGGGACGCCGCGCGAAAACCAATAGGATTTCATGCCCGCCAGTTTCAAGATCTGTGGCATTTGCGCGTTGTGCCCGAAGGTGTCGAGTCCCCATCCCGTACGCACTTCATAGCCGAGCCGATCGCGAAAAAACCATTTGGATAGCAAAAACTGGTGCGCGATCGATTCGCCGGAAGGAACATTCTCATCTTCCATTACCACTGTGCCACCCGCGATCTCCAACCGACGCTCGTCGAGCATCTTCTTGAACGTGGCAACTTCATTGGGGTAGCGTTCTAGAAAAGGCCTGACATAGGCCATCTGATCAAGGACGTAGTGATACTGCGGATATCTCTGCAGGAGGCTGAGCGCCTTCATAATGTGCGGCAGCCCGATCTGCAAGTACTCCTCCCGAGTCTTAAACACCGCACCTTCCCAATGGGTGTGCGGCACGATGAGCAGAAAGTCTTGCTTCGGGTCTGGTGACTGGGCCCTGAGCGGCAAAGCAATCCCAAACATCGAGATCGCCAGAAAACTGAGTGGGAGCCAACGGAGGGGGCTCATTCTACGAACTGAATCTTGTTCAGTATTCATTTGTGTTCTGTGAAAGCGGTTCAAGGATTAATGAATGGCACCACCAATGTCAAGGTTGCGGAAGTGTAAACCGGTGAGAGAAGACCGCAGTTTGCGTTTTAGAGTCCCAGCGTTACCACAAGTAATGTTCGCAGTCCTGCGCGCTAGCTCTCAATCGTTCAGAAATAATACAAACTGGTTCTGCACCAAACGGTTGGGTCGCTCGCTCGGATTGATCTATTGCGGTTACGGGCTATCCGGAAACTGAGATCCCTAACTGCAACAACTGCAACCGTGGCAGAAAATTTGCTGGGGTGCTCCGTTAGTTCTGCGGCGGCAACTAGGTGGCTTGAAGCAGCGGTCCCAAAAGTTGCCTTGAGAGGCAAAATCGTTGACCCTCGGTTGGTCAGTTCTCTCGCCGAATATGAATTGGAATACCGGCTCGTGCATTGAATCGGAGCACACCCTTGACATCGGTTTCCAGTCGTTCGCCGGTTGAAAACTTATAGCGAGTGCGCGGCTGGAGACCACCCACACGAAATCGACGTGCGGCGGATCCGGGAACCTCAAGAGCAAGCACATCGGGCGAATAGTCTACTCTGAGCTTGCCGAGCCGGAGTTCGAAGCTAGCCGCGCCGAATGGATCGATGACCACCTCGCGCATGCCTACGTGCACGCCATAGCGCATCTCACGCAGCACTATGGTGATGATATCGGGATACTCGTGATAGTAATCGTTATGACCGGGGCGCCCATTCGCATCGTATCTCTCCGGCATCCAAACGTCGCGCACTAAATCCGACTCAAGATTCTTAAGCAGCGCATCGAAGGTAACACCATCGACCATCCGCACGCGTGCAGCCATATCTAACCACCATATGCGGGCCATGGCAGTGTCGGAATCGCCGTCATTATCACCATAGCAGTCCACCTTTTCGTATCGTCGCTCTGAAACCCACGTCCCGCGCATATTTGGATGGGTTTGCAGGCCTCGATCCAATCGATGCAGTAATCGTTTCGCATCGGCCTCGTCGGGCACGCCGAAGGCAAGCGCGGCGAAGTTGCCATCGTAGTCGACCATGTCGCGCGTGGTGCCGTCCGGATTTTTCTGGGTAACAAAATGATCATTTTCATCCTTATTCCACAGCTCCTGACGTATACCGCTGTACATATCACGTCGTCGGCTGCGATATCGTTCGGCACTCGCTGCATCCCCGCAAAACTCGGCAACTTCTGTCATGCGATCCAGTAGATAAAGCGCGGCAACATTGCTGTCGAGCGTAAAGCCGTTGCGCCGAAATACGTCGATGAAAAGCGGACCGTCTGCGCGTAACAACTTATGTGCCGGGTCATATTTCGCCAGTATCCAATCTGTAGCCATCCGCAAATGGATATAGTGCGCGAGCAACCATGCCTCGTCGCCAGTGCCTGCCGCGTACTCAGAGGCCGCAATGACCCAGAAGATATTCGGCCCAGTCTGACTTGATTTTGCGATCGAGAGATATGCCGGCCTTCCATTTTCAAAGTGGTGCGGCATCTGCCCGTCCGGCAACTGATCGCCTTCACTGCGCTCCAGTATCTTGCGCGCTTCTCTCTGCAGCAAAGGGTCACCAGAATAACTGAGGGCGGTTACGGTTGACCATGCATCAGGATCAAAAAAGTCGAAAGCGTCGCCGTACGGACGATCCGGAGTAGCAAGGGTTGGATAGGCGCTCCCCGGCTCGGTGTAGGAACCGAGCACCCCGGCGCCACTGCCATAGATTGCGGTGAAATAGGCGGATGCATCGCGTTGCTCCCGATCATTATTATTACTATTGCTGTCGCCATCACCCGAGTAGTTCCCAATCATGTTTTCAGCGTGATGCGCCGGAAACGATTGATCGCTGGCATAAATCTTGAAGTCAATAACCTGTTTTCGAAGCTTGTGGGATGCCGAGGCTTCTGTCGCAGAAGATGAAGGGCCTTTCGATGAAATCTTTGAAAGTGGGCTCCACGCCTCGAGTGTTCCCTGCGAAACCTCCGCCCGCAATTCGATGCCGCTCGCAAACTTATCATTTCCAGATAAAAGCACAGTTTCGGCGACGGTACTTTTGTCGTCCGGCTCGATCGCTATTGAGCCGTTCTCGCGATCCATGGTGTAAAACAAGCGCAACCGATCGTGTGACGTGAATGCCTGCTGCTGTCCGGCAACATACTGCACCACACCTTTATCAAAAAGTCCGAGCAGGAACCATTGCTTAAGAGCGACATGAATAACGCGCGAGGCCGCATTGCTATCGGTGGCCGGGAAGTTGGCTTGGACGTGCACACCACGCTCCGCCGCACCGAGCGTGAGAATGACCGCCATCGGATTGTCAGGTTCTTCGTGGCCGAGCCGTGGATCTTTGTCCTCACCCCGGAACTGTAAAATGTTTCTCGTCCAACTGATGCGAAGCGTTATCCGGTCCGATTTGCGCTCAAGAACTTCAATCTGGCTCCCCTTATTATCTGATGTGTCTCCTTCATCGAAGCGAATACCGTCGGACGCAAGCAAATTGTTACCGAAGATTCGCTTCCCGCTGTGATCGGCTGCCAAGCGCACAACATCGTGATTCGCTCGATCAAAAACCAGTTCCAGGTAATCGTTGGAAAGGGTAACGCGATCTGCAGTTTCGCCGAGAAAAACAGAGTGATGATTTGCGCCTCCGTAGGCGTGGCCGCACAACGCCGCAGAGAGGGCGATGGCGATAAGAGCAGAAGTTAATAACTTGTAGAGAATGGAACCGGATCGCAAAGTTCCGAGATTTGCCGATTGAATCAGAGTTCCCTCATGTTTACGGGCGCACTGTGACCATCGCTACACCATGCGGAGCTACAGCCGTTGAAAATTCGCCCACAAACTTTCCCAATTCCCTATGCGCCCAAAGATCGCGCAGCGTGGCGGGGAGATGGCTCGGATATCCGATCTGCTCCCACTTTAAAGTAATTTTCTGTTCGGTATTCGCGCGATTCAGCAACACCACCGCGCGGCTTCCGTCCCCCTGTTGCTTGGCCCAGATCTCAAGATCGCCGGCTTTCCAGACGCGCTCGCCCTCGCGCCCCATTGCATCCTGATCGACCCCAATCACTTCTTTATTCGTTAGAATGTCCCGAGTTTCCGTCGTCATGTCGCGCAAATCATTTCCCGCCATGAGCGGCGCCGCGAGAATCGCCCACAAACTAAAATGCGAGCGATACTCGGTTGCGTTCATCCCGCCATTTCCAACTTCCAGCATGTCGGGATCATTCCAATGTCCCGGTCCGGCATAAGACGCGAGCCCTGCTTGTTGATCCAGAATGCCCAGCATTCCGGGAGCGCAACAGGTTCCATCCGGCCATTTCACCTTCTCGCTCCACTTGTCTGTAATATCTTCGGTCGTGCGCCACAGGTTTCCGCCGACTTCCCTTCCCCATAACCACGGTTTCGCTTTTCCCCATTCGCAAATGCTAAGCACGATCGGGCGGCCACTCGTATCGAGCGCCTCGCGAATCAGCGCATAAGATGCCTGAGCATCCTGGGTCGTGGCGTCGCACCAGTCATACTTTAGATAATCGACTCCCCACGCCGCGTATTGAAGGCCATCCTGAAACTCATGCCCAAGCCCCCCCGGCCTGCCCTGGCACGTCTTTGATCCCGCATCGGAGTAAATTCCGAATTTCAGCCCGAGCGAATGAACATAATCCGCCAATGCCTTGATACCTGCCGGGAAGCGCTTGGCATCGGCAACAATGTTTCCTTTCTCGTCGCGCGACACCTGCCAGCAATCGTCGATCACGATGTACTCATACCCGGCCTCCTTCATGCCCGATTTCACCATCGCGTCGGCCATGGAGCGAACCAGTTCATCACTGACATCGCATCCGAACTTATTCCAGGTGTTGAACCCCATTGGAGGCGTGAGCGCGAGGCCGGCCGATACAGAGTCTTCCTGCGCAAGCGCGGCCGCGCTCAGGAAGGTGACTACAACGATCGCGGTACAAAATCCCTGTCTCATTTGATAATCCGGTTCAGCCGCTTCTACTACGGCCACAAAAAATTAATTTACTTTGCAATTGCTGGACGTCGGTCTGTTTCGGACCGTCAAGTGTACAATCTGGGCCGCTGCAAACGCAGAATTTTATTGGGTAACGACACGGAGGAAGATTGCTTCGCTGGTTATTCCTGTTCGTTGCGCTCGGGAAACTCAGTGCACAGAGTGTTCCTCTGCTGCAGAATCCGGGCTTCGAACTTGCCACGGCGCAAAGCGGTCAGATTCTGGGATGGAAGGTCTCCAGCGCGTCTGGCTCGAACGGGGTTTCAATCGGGATTGACACAGGTCAAGCCAAAGAAGGAAGCCGCTCTTTGCTGATTGATACCAGGGACGCTTCGGATGTAAACGTCAGCCAGGAGCTATTTCTACCCGTCGGTACAACGTGGAAAGTCAGCGTATGGATTAAAGGAGAAGCGTCGGCGGCGAACCACGAGTCCCCCCAAACAGGAGCTTTGGAGATTGAAGCGCCATCCGGCAATCAGGGCAAAGCGCCAGCAGCAGCGGGAACATTTCCATGGCAACGGGTCGAGGTCGATTTTCGCGTGCCGTCCCCGGGGCGCGTCCGTATTGCGCTGCTGTCGGATTATTCCGGCAAACTCTGGTTCGATGATGTCCGGCTGGAACCCCTGGCCATAACTCATAATCCAGATGTTTACATTAGGAATTCTAAAATCACCAAGCGTCCGATCGATGTAAAGCAGGGCGGTCAGTTCATCGAACCACTCTGCCATTTGATTCCTTCGATGATCGCCCAGCAGGTCGAGGGCGACAGCTTCGAAGAGGAAAAGCCCTGCGAACCAAGTTATAAACGTGGGATCGACTGGCCCAGTCGACCTTGGTATCCCGATGGCGCGGTCCATGATGCGACTTTCTCGCTGGATACCGCGGATCCTTACAATGGAAAAGCCTCACAAAAGATCGATCTGCCTGTAGCTCGTGCCAGGGCTGGAATTTCTCAGGACGGCTTTTATTTGAAACAAGGTATCGGGTACCACCTTCATCTGCACATGAAAGGTATCGGACATCCTCGCGTTTGGGCTTCTCTGCATGGCGCAGTTGGCTTGGTCGCAGGACCGGTGTTGATCGGGGTTGCACAATCTGATTGGCGAGGCGCGGAAGCCATGCTGAAAGCTAATCGGACAGTTACGAATGCCACACTGACCATCGAGTTTGAAGGTCCAGGCACGTTGAACGTCGATCGCATATATCTGATCGGTGACGATGCCGCTCTCGGACTGTGGCGCCCAGATGTAGTGCAGGCTCTCCAAGCCATGAATCCTGGAATCATCCGCTTTGGCGGAAGCATGATTGAAGTCTACGAATGGGATAAATCCATTGGGCCTTGGGACGCGAGGGTCCCGTATGTCACTGGTCCATGGGGCGGGCTGGAGCCAAATTTTGTAGGAATAGAGGAATTCGCACAGCTTGCTCGCTACGTCGGCGCGGAACCGCTGATCTGTGCGCGGTGGACAGGCAAGAAGCCGGAGGACGCCGCTGCTGAAGTCGAGTACATGAACGGCAGCGTGCAAACTCGCTGGGGAAAGATCAGGGCTCAAAATGGCCACCCCGAACCTTACCGCGTCAAGTATTGGCAAATCGGCAACGAGGTTCGAGGGTCGGATTATGACGGCTCCGTGCGCGCTTTTGCCGAAGCGATGCGCAAGGCCGATCCCGATATCAAGATTCTCTCGGCATTTCCGTCCCCCGAAACCCTGAGTGAAGCCGGCGGCTCACTTGACTATCTTTGCCCTCATCACTATGAGGTCGCGGACTTGCTGACGGAGAAAGCCAGTTTCGACTTTCTGCAGCAACAGATTGCCGAGCACGCCGCCGGAAAAGACGTTCGCGTAGCAGTTACAGAATGGAATACGACGGCTGGAGAAATGGGATTGTCTCGAGGCATGTTGCTGACTTTGGGCAATGCGCTGAGCGCTTCGCGTTATCAAAACTTGATGCATCGATACGCAGATTTAGTTGAGATAGCAGTGCGGTCAAACCTCTCCGACAGTTTTGGTTCCGGTGTAATTCAACCAGGATCAGGCTGGATGTACCTTACTCCAACCTATTACTCACAGCAGCTCTACCAAAAAGCGGCGGGAACTTATCCGCTGGAAATCCACCGCGCTTCGAGGATTTCCTGGGAACTCGAAGAACCTGACCTGAGCGCGAGTCTAAGCTCCGACGGAAAAGTGGTGCGCATTTTCGCCGTAAACTCGACCGACAAGCCCGAGGACGTGCGATTTCACTTGGACGACTTCCCATCATCAATCACAGGGGTACACGTCACCGTTTTGAAAGATCGAGAGAACGCCCTCGACTCCGAGGCCATGAACTCACGTTATGATCCGGAGCGCATTGCGACAACTTCTCAAGCCGCAAACTTTAAGGGGCACATGTTTCAATTTCCATTCGCGCCCTACAGCGTAACCATGCTGGAGATAAATCTGGAATCGGCGCCGCAACATTAGGCTTGCGGAGAGATTAAACGGTCTTTTCTATTTTGCTTCAGACAATGTTGGGATAGCTTGCATTTTTTGCAGCCACGCGGCAGAGTTCTGCGGGCTTAGAAAATACAGCTGCATGCTTCCACTCACCTTGTTGTGTGCAGTGCCTTGATTGAGATCGTCTGAGCGGAGGTCGCGCCCCTGGCCATAGTTTTGCCACCACTCTCCCGAAGCTACTGCGCCAGTACCGCCAAACCAATCATTGACGTTAACTTCAATAAGATCGCTATCCACCGACGCTCGCAGATGTTGCTCGCCTATGGCCTCGATTCCTATCCCATAGTTATCCTTGTCTGTAAGCGAAGCGAAAACAAAGTCGCGTTTGCTGCTGCGGAAGTCATTAGTACCAATGGGAGCGTCGTCGAGCGCGAAAGGCTGTGTCGGAGGAACGGCTTGAGCAGCTGCCGAATGCGCCAAAGCCGTACCGTCATTCCGCCCGATGTGATCTTCAGGATAGACAGTCCATTCGCCGCGCCGCCGCCATTGTAATTTGTCACACCACAGCGGCACGCCGAACTCCAAGCCAACTTCGCGCGCGCGAGTGTCCGTGCCTGTGTAAGTGAAGTCATAAGTCACTAATATGCCGCCTTGAGGAGTTATCCGAAAGCGCAGTTCGCCAGAGAAATCTCGATAGGCGCCCGTTTCGATCACTTCGTAGTCTTCTCCTGCGGGACGAACCTCCAGCGGCTTGCTGAGCCGCCAGGTTTCAAAGATGGGGAACTCGTTCAACGTCGACTCAATCGGCAACACATGAACTTTGGGAGTTCCGTACAACACAGAATGACGATTGATGAGAGCCCTGCGAATGCGGCCATTGGAACCATCGAAGCCAATCTCAAAGTTATCACCGTTGAAGTTTGTACCAATAAAGCGCTCCATAGGACCACCCAACCAAAAGCCCTCATGCAAATAACGGAGCGCGGATGGCTTGGCCGCGGGCGCGAAGCCTACGACGGGGACAATTCCCAACTGCATGCGACCAGACATCACGATCTGGCCTCGGTTATCGACGAAGCGAACTGACAGAACATCGCCACTCTTGCCCACCCGTGCCACCGGAATGGAAATCTTTCCTGATGCATGAGGAGCAATGTCAGGATGAAGTGTTCCATGCTCCCCTGCAATCGACCATTCCAAACTCAACTCAGCTAGATTGGTAAATTCGTAGCGGTTGTCGACGATGAACGTTGCGGCCTCGCCCGGTTTCCATGCGGGCAAGTCACGATCATGGAGGTGCACCGGCGACATCAGCATTTTGATGTGCCAGAACTCCGGCTTTTTTCTTCGCCATCCATCGACCACGCCCCACGGAGCGTCGCCGACGATGCCTCGCTCCAGCATGTGGTAAATGCCGTCCAGAGCGTGTTCTGGCTGTCCGATTCCGCCGCGCCCGTATTCTGAGTCGCGGCCCGGGACCAGAAATATGTCGTCCACCCAGGCCCAGATCATGCTGCCCTGAACATTCTTGCTGGTCTGCACTGCGTCCCAAACCGCAATCAGCGGATCGATGTAATAATCGCGATCGCCGGGATCGAGCCACAGCTCGCGCGCGTCGCCCCAGAGGTCGCCTTGGAAGATGCAAAAGCTCTCGTCCCAGATGATCGGCACTCTCTCATCCTCGCGCTCCTTCATGCGCGCCAGCGTAATTGGGTTGTGCATGGTATCGAGTTCGAGCGTTGCGCTCTGCCCCGCACTGGTCGGCCGCGTCGGATCTTGCTTCTTGACGAACTGGTGCGCCGCTTCAAAATCAGGCCCCCACGTGCTTTCATTGCCGATCGACCAAATAATGACGCTGGGATGCGAGCGATCGCGATCCAATATTTCGGCGGTTCGTTGCACGAACGTCGGCAGATAACGAAGATCGGAACTTTCATCCACCCAACAAAACGGACTCTCGGCCTCGACGTACAAACCCAACTCGTCGGCATCGTCATAGATGTTTTCCGCAGGAAGAATAACCTCGGTCCGAAAAGCGTCGAGATTGGCCTCCTTCATCATTTCCAGATCGCGGCGTGCAACTTCCGGTGAAATCACCCGCCCAGTCAGAGGAGCCGACTCAAAATAGCCAGTTCCGCGGAGCTTCACCGGAACGCCGTTGATCAGGAATTGAGTGCCACGAATTTCTACTTGCCGGAAACCCACTCGCCGCGAGACAACTTCACCTCCGGCCCCAGTTCTCCCCAACTTTGCACTCAGGGCATAGAGCAGCGGATGCTCCGCCTCCCAATGCTGAGCGCTAGCCACATGGAATTCGACCCGCTGTTCGAGCCTTGACCAGGGCCCAACCCGGATGTCGAGATGGTCATTGCCGAGGGAAACAGGATGTCCCGCGGGATCCTTTAAAGAAAAAGTCAACGGAACGGCATTAATCTCGCGATCAGACTCGTTCTCAACCGACAAATCCAGTATCAATGTTGCATCTTTATAGTTTGAGTCAAAGATTGTTTGCAGGTGAAAACGCCGCACATGAACTTCTGGAACGCTGAAAAGCCGCACCGGACGAATAATTCCCGCGAGCGGGAAGTTCGCATAAGAACTCATATCGTCCAGATGAGAAGAGAGAGTATTTTCGCGAACCAGCACGGCCAGCTGATTGTCCCCCGCAATATGAGCGGCGTTCGTGACGTCGAGCTCGAAGGGAGAGAATCCGCCTTCATGCGAACCGATTCGCTTGCCGTTGAGCCAAACCTCGGTGCCACTGTATACGCCTTCGAACAACAACAACTTGACGCGGCGGCCCCGGAACCTTTCCGGAATCTGCAAGTGCCTCCGGTAGCCCCCCGTCCCCGACTTACTGTCGAAGCCCTCCATCATCCAGTGAGCAGGGACCGTGATGGCTTTCCAACCGAAATCGGAAGCATTTACCTCGTAAAAATTCGGCTCCGGGTCAGGTTTGAAACTCCAGTTGCCATCGAGATTAATTTGAGAAATGTTGTCGTCAGGAACACTAAGTCCTGGACTTAAATCTCCGGCTTGCACGGTAGATGTAGCCAAAGCCCCGCTAACGAGCTGTGCCGAGGCGGTTATAGCACCGTCCAACCCGACCGGCATTTCCACCTGAAACATTCCGCCCCCATCGGTTTGGGTTGACGCACGCCACGGTTTTCCGGCGGCAGTGCCTTGCAGTTGCACCTGCACATTGGCAAAAGGAACGGTTCCAAATCCATCTGTGACAATTCCAAAAATATGATTCAGAAGATCGGAAGCGATTACGATAACTGGAGAATCCGTTTTGTCGTAAACCTCTATCTCGTTAAGGCTGACACTTCCCGCGAAGTTGGAGAGACGAAGCCCCTTTGTACTCTGCGCAGCGAACTGTGCCAGGATCAGTCGCGGAAGCAAATGCTGTCCGTCGCCAATCGATTGCAGAAGACTCCACTGACCGGTGGCGCTACGGACCTCCAGATTAAGGTTGCCCGGGCCGTAAGTGCCAGGTTTCCATCCGGCTTGTCTTGTGCTACGACCGCGATCGCTAAAGCAAATACAGCGAACACCACCCGCACAATTTGCCTTGGATACATGATGATTAGCATGCTCCTGACTTACCGTCCGAAACTGCCGCTACCGGTCAGAATGGCTTAGCGGCACATTCGATGTTCCCAATCCGAAGAAAACATATTCAACTTTGCATCGGGATCTTCCGGGTGAGCTGCTATGACGTCCTCATTCACTTCGATTCCCCATCCCGGAGCCGTGGGCACGTCATAGTATCCGTCCTTCACACGCGGAGTTCCCGAGGTCAACTCCTCCCGCCAGGGAACGTCGTAATCCTGAAACGTCTCCAGGATCAGGAAATTTGGAATGTTGGCCGCGAGATGAATGCCAGCGACGGTCTTCAACGGCCCATCGCAGTTGTGCGGCGCCACGCTAACGTAGTGGGCCTCGGCAAGCGCTGCAATCTTCTTAGTTTCGAGGAAGCCGCCCGAGTAAGTTATATCGGGCTGAATAACGTGTGCGGCTTTACGCTGCAAGAGATCGAGAAAACCAAAGCGGCTGTAGATATGCTCTCCGGTGGCGACGCGAAGAGGAGAACTGGC
>JGI12635J15846_10001248_pt1 | contig 22202 bp, 17 predicted proteins | sample BlaSpr_A8_OM2_M2_FD_15846 | JGI IMG/M metagenome (IMG submission 15846) | reverse complement strand
ACCGCGCTCGCGCATCCCCCAGACACTTTTCGATCGCCGCCGTCCAGCCGTCGAAATTGTCGGCCAGCCGCTTGTGCACACGGAACTGCTCCTCCGGAATCTCCAGCGCCAGCCGGCCGATCGGGCATCCGTAAGTGCATCCCGTTTTCAGCAGGTTCTGCCGATAGAACTCGAGAATCCCGAAGACTCGCTCTACCGGGTCGGCAATTGCGCCGAGTACGGGCTGCACGACGACCGGTTCGAGCGACTGGATGTATAGCTCCAGCACCGCCAGCAGCAGCTCTTCCTTGGTCTTGAAGAAGTGATAGAAACTGCCCGCGTTTGCCTCGGCCTTGGACAGAATTTCGGCCATCCCAGTCGCTGCATAGCCTTGCAGCCAAAAGAGATAGAGGCCGGCCTCGACTATGCGGTCGCGAGTAGGTTTGCGTGCTGACTTCATTAAGTTGAATGCTCAACTAAGACGGTAATGCTGTCAACTGAAATCACGCACTGGCTCGTGCCGAGCGGAGAGTTGCCGTTTCAGATCGGGCAAAGCAAAAACGCCGGCAGGATGCCGGCGCCACCGGTGCAGCGATTTAGGGACACGCGACCCTTCTCACAAGCGACGGCCCGGCGATCAAAAATCGCCGAGCCGTCGCAAAGCTGAGGTTATTGGAGTTGATTACGGCTTAGCCGAACCATCCGGCGAAGCGTTAGCCGACTCGGGCGGTTTGCCGTCCGTCGCGCTGGCGTTCACCGGTTTGCTCGTATCGGTTGGGTTGAAGCGCGTCAGGTATGGCATGAACGGCGTCACTTCAAACGGCATCTTCTCGCGTTCCGCCACCAGGCCCACCGGCTTGCTCTTGAGCAGCGCCAGGTTGTCGTACCAGGGATCGAGCTTCACGCGCCCACCGATCGGCAGAGCCGCGATGATCTGCGGATTCGCCTTCGTGTCCGGCGCGGTGCCCGACTTCAAATCGCCGACGTTAGGTACGCGGTTTCCGAGGTGAGCGCTGATGAGGTTCGGCACTTGCTTCTGCCGAGCATCGAGCGCCGTCAGGAACAGCGTCACGTTCGCAAGCTGATCTTTGTACGGAGACTTCTTCAGCATTTCGATCGCTTTCGCATTCGCGGCCGTCTCTTCTTCCGGCGTGCGCGCGAATCCGAAGTGACGGAACGAATCCTTGTCGTCGATCAACAGCTGATCGAAGAAGGCAAAGTTCGAATCCATCCGGTGACCGAGGACGACGTGGCCCATTTCATGCGCGATGATCATCGCCAGGCTCGCTTCGTCGGGCACGACATCGATCAAACCGCGGCTGAGCACGATCGTGTGACCGAGCGTGTAGGACTCGAGCGTCGTCGTCATCATCACGCGACACTGAATCTCCGGCTGAATATCGAGGTTGTTCGTCACTTCCAGGTTGTTGACGATAATTTCCAGCGCTTTATCGACTTCACCCTTCGGCGACATCAATCCCAGCCGCTGCAAACGATCCGAGACGTTGTTCTCGGCCTCGCGATCCCAAGAGCGTTGCGCCTGGACCGGCGTCAGGTCGTTCGCCGTTTTGGTGTCGTCGTTAACCGGTGTCTCGACCAAAATCTTGCTCAATTCCTGCTCCTGTTGCGCCTTACCGATGTTGTAGCCCCACAGCCGCGTCTGTGCGCGGAAGTCGAGCTTCTTCGTCATCGCGTAGTGCAGTTCTTTTTCCTCGCTGTAGACGAACGACGGCAGCCAAACTCCTGGCTGCAAATTCGTGCGCCAGCTATCGAAGTGGAAGTAATACGTGGTCTTGCCCGCGCCGCCGTATCCGCCGTTGAAGCGGACGATGTGATAGTCCTGATCTTCAACCCAGATGCGGCCCAGGAAGCGGCCCTTGCCGGCCTTCGGCAACGGCGTCACGTCGAACACCAGGCAGCGCACTTCGCCCAGAAATTCGCGCTTCACATAATCAAAGTGGTAGTGCTGCTTGTCGAATCCATTCGTGTCGATAAAAATCATCTGCAAGAAGCCGTCGGGCAGATACTGCATCGCGAACGAAAAGAAATTCCCGACGCCGCCGAGAACCTTCTTGCCCTTGCCGTCGGTATCCGACAGCGACACGAGGTTCACGCCCTTGCCGAAATCCGCCTTGCCGAGAAAATACTTGTCGCCGGCCGGCACGTAGCCCAGCTCGGTATCCGGCCGCAGATTCTGGATGTACGTCTCCACAAGCGGCGAATACTTGCGGATATCGTTGTTCATCTGGTTTTCGTTCTTGATGACACGGTCGGTTACTTCTTCCATCGTCCGCGCCTGATCGGCTGGATATGGTTCCGGTGTGGGCGTGGCCGCTGCGGCAGCCACGGTCCCGAGCCCGCTCAGAAGCGCGAGCCCTAAGATCCCCTTGAAAACAAACGTACGCATCGTAACTCTCCTCAGTAAAAGCTTGGCCTCAGCAAAAGCTTGGCCTCAGTAAAAGCTCAGCCTCAGTAAAAACCCTGGCCCCAGTAACAACCTGGCTTTAATACGCCAGTCGGAACTGAATTCGAATCCGTGCCGGGAAATCGACGTTTTCGTTGTCGCGCTTCGCCGGCTTAAATTTGATCTGCTGCGCCGCGCGAACTGCGGCTTCATCGAGCCCGTGGCCGAGACCGCTGACAATCTTCGTCACCTGCACGGTGCCGTTCGCCAAAAACACGACGTCTATTGCCACGTCGCCTTCCAGCTTCAGGCTGCGGCCTTCTTCGGTGTAGACCGGTTTCGGCTTCTCAGTGATGTCCACTGGAGTCGTTCCGGAATCCACGGCCTTTTGCTTCGGCGTGTTGTCCGCGACGGTCTGATTCGCAAATCCGCTGGTGGCTACCGCATGCTTCGCGCCGCCCGATTCCTGGACCGCGGTGCCGTTGCCAAATCCCGAGCTCGCCACCACGCCACGCGCGCCCTTATCGCCACCAGTGCCATTTCCATACCCTGGGCCGCCCGGAAGCGCCTGCAATCCCGCACGATTCACGTTCGTTGTCTTGTTCGGGTCGCCTTTACCCGGCAATCCGTTTGGATCGCCAAAGCCGCCGGTCTGCACGTCTTTCGGCGCCGCTTTGATCGTCGGCGTCGCCGCGCTGCCCGAATCCATCGCTGTCTTCACTTCTTCGCGCGGCCGCTTCGGCTGGTTCGACTGATCCACGATCTGCGACTGAATCACCGGGGCCGGCGCGAGTTCAGGAGCCTTCGCTTCCACCTTCTCGATCTTTGGCTGCAGCACTTTTTGCTGCACGAAGATGTGCGGCTGCTTGGGGTTGAGCTTGATCTCGGCCGGAGCCGGCTTCGGCGGTTCAACCTTCGCCTTAACCACCGGCGGGGGAGGAGGCGCCGTGGGAATTTCGGTGACCGGCATCGCCAGCGGCACAACCTGCTGGTTCAAAACCGCTTTGAGCCGTTCTGGAAAGAAAATCGGAATCGCTACGAAGAACCCTAAGATCGCAATTTGCAGGATCAGGCTGACCCCGACTCGTCCGAGCCGCGATTCGCCCTCGGGGAGCATTTCCAACCGGGCTGCCACACCCTTAGTCCCGATCGAGCGCTTCCACGCTTCTGGTGCCCCAGTTTTGCCCTGTTGCGCCTCAAAACCCACGTTGAGACGCGTCTGCCGTGTCGGCATTTCTTCTGTGACCGTATTCATCCCTGTCCGCCTAGTTGTCTTCCGTCCAGATTTGGAGCACGCGTCCGGCAATGCAGAAACTTCTAGTGTTCGCCGGGCCGGACAGGCCTTGGGCTATGGCCACGACAGAGTACAGATGAGGCTGGGGAGCGCCTAATAGACCAATGGTACTAGCGTCGCTAAGTCGCTAATGCTAGTAGCGAACCATCTTCACCGACTCGACCGGTGAAGGCGTATCGTTGCGGGTAGGGACGCAACGTTGTCTAGAATACTGCAATTGAGGTCCAGGGGGACATTCACCGGCTCCCTGGCTGCCTCTGGTGCTGCCGTGGCACAGATACTCTTGTCTGTGCTCTGTCAACAGCCCGAAGGTATGTCCTGTGATGCCGGCTCTGCGGAATAGGGTGCCGCGAAATGTGCGCGCAATCAAGTAGCAATACGGGGGGCATGGACGGCGCCGCTTCTGGCTCCGCCAAACCGGCACGCCTCCTCGCCGCGCATCCCGATCTCGTCGATCGTCTCTATTCCGAAGTCTCCGCTTCTCCGTGGTCGGTATCGCGTCAGCGTTTCGAAGACGCGCTTGAACGGAGCGCCGCGAAACGCTTCACATCCTCTGCGCAAACCGAGCAAGTTACTCGCCCAAAGCTCGAAGAATTTCTCGGCGCGCTTCATCTGCAAGATCTGAGCCTCGCCGCCGCTTGCGCCAGCGGCCAGCCGGCTGCGTGGGAATTTTTCGTCATCACCTATCGCGGTTACTTGCGCGCCTCAGCCGCTGCGATTCTCCGATGTAAGTCCGATTCGGTCGCTGCGCAGGATCTCGCCGATTCGCTTTTCACCGATCTGTACGGGATTTCCGCGTCTTCGTCGGGCAAATCCGAAGATCGCTCGCTCTTCCGCTATTTCCACGGCCGCAGCTCGCTGAAAACCTGGCTCCGCGCCGTCCTCGCGCAGCGGCACATCGACTCCGTGCGCGCATCACGCCGTTTCGTCGAGATCGACGATCAATCCACGTCGTCTCCGTCCGACGACGGAGTTCCATTTCGGGAACGCGTCACTCCGATCGACTCCGCTTCCAACTTCCCTAATCCCGCGCACGACTCCTCACCCGATCCGCATCGCCCTCGTTACCTCGCACTGTTCTCCGACGCGCTCAACAGAGCTCTCAACGCGCTCGATCCGCGCGACCGCCAGCGCCTCCGCCTCTACTACGCCGACCAGCAAACGCTCGCCGCCATCGGCCGCGAACTCGGCGAACACGAATCCAGCGTCTCTCGCAATCTCGACCGCATTCGCGGCGAACTCCGCGCGTCGGTGGAGGCCGCTTTGCGCTCCGGTCAATTTCAGTCCCAAAACGGAACGTATCCCCAACCGGCGCTGACCGACGAGCAAATCTCGCTCTGCTTTGAGTACGCCGCCGAAGACGCTCCGCTCAATTTCGATCAGGTTTTCCCCAAGGAGCCGCCTCAGGCCGAAGGGCAACATTCATGACGGGTCAACGCGATCTCCGACGGCACCGCCGCAAGGAACATTGCCGCGCCACGAAGCTGTGTGTTCCCGCCGCGTGCAAGTCCCACGCCGCCGGTCGTTCTAATTCAGGAGTCCCCTATGCCGGGTAACGACCGCGAACACAATTTCGAAAAAGCGCTCGCCGGCAGCCTTCGTTCGTCCAACGCTGCTCCGGGAAACGACTGCCTCGACGCCGAAACCCTCGCCGCATATCACGATCGCCTGCTCGACCCCGAAGAAATGGCGCAGCGCAAGGCACACATCGCTTCATGCGAACGCTGCCAGGAAATCCTCGCCCAGCTCGAAGCCACCGACGGCATCGCCGTCGAAGCCGACCGCGACCTCCTCCTCGATCAGATCGTCCTCGAACTTCCTGAAACGGAACCGACGAGCGGCGCCAAACAGCCTCCGCCGCCGCCCGAAGCCGCAGCCGAAGCCGCGGTCACACCCGCAACCGCCCCGCAGCCCGAACAACCTGTCGAAGCCGGCGCTGACGTCCAACACGAATCCGAGTTCATCCTCGATCCCAAACTCCTCCACGATCCCGCGCTCGTTCCAGCGTCCGCCCCCGCTCCATCGAGCGAGCCGTCGCGCGCCGTAGCCGCAGCTCCAATTGCGGTCGCTGCGGCAAAATCCACGCCAGCCTCCTCCCAAACCATCACCTTCCGCTCCCCTCGCGAACAGCGTCCCAGGATGGTCCGCTTCGTTGCCATCGCAGGCGTCCTCGCCGCCGCACTTATCCTGTGGTTCTTCTATCGCGACCAATCCAAACAATCCGAGATCGCGCTCAATAGCCCCGCGAGCAAAATCGAACTCCCTCCGCAATCGCCCGTGCCGGCTCAGCAGCCCGAAAGCGAATCTAAAAACAAAATGGAGAGCGCGCAGTCTACAGAGCCGAACGCCGCGCCCCCGAAAACGCAGTCCGCCGCCGCTCCGCTCGCGGCTCAGTCGCAACCGGTTCCTTCGAAAACGCCGGCCGATTCCATCTCCGACTCGCTCGCCGACGCGAAGAAAACCGTCGACACTGCAAAAGCCATTCAAAAAAAATCGCGACGTGATGCTGCCAGCGCGCTCTCGGAACAACCGGACAATGCCGCCACGCAGACCGCGCCAGTTGGGCTACCCGCCAGCGATCTCTTAGCCGCCCGTGCAGTTACAGGGTCAGCATCGCCAAAAGCTTCCCGTCAACTCGAAGCGGCGAATCGATCGGCAGGCGACACTCCGCTTCCCGCAAACGCGCCATCCGGAATTTCCGCCACCCCTCCACCCGCGCGTACAAAGATGAATCCCGGCGTGGTCACCGAATCTGTCACCGTCAGCGGCGCCAATCCCGCTGAGGTATCCATGTCGGCGTCCTCCGACACATTGTCAAAGCCCGCAAGCGGCCGCATCGCCGCCGCGCTCACCCCTCTCAGCGTTCCCGCACCTAGCGGCAAAACGATCTGGCGTATCGGCCAGGCCGGCGTGATTCAGCGCTCCACCGATTCCGGCACGACATGGTCCATTCAGCCCAGCGGCGTCGTCACCGACCTCATCGCCGGTTCCGCCTACTCCGACCAAGTCTGCTGGCTCGTCGGCCGCAATGGCACCGTTCTCCGCACGACCAACGGCGGCGCCACCTGGCAAAAGGTCACGTCGCCCTCCAACGTCGATCTTCTCGCCGTCTTCAGCATCAACGCCGATTCCGCCACCGTTACCGACGCCGCCGGCCGCGCCTTCGAAACGACCTCCGCCGGCGCCCACTGGACCCGCACCCGCCTCCAGCCCTAAATCCCTCCCCGCATCCAATCTTTCGCGGTACTCTCACCTCGCCTGCAAGATTTCTCCGCTTCCTCGTTCTATTTAACGAACGCAACTTCGAATCGAGGACAACAACATGCTCACTCCCAACTCCACCGCCAAAAAATTCCGTAAACGCACCGTCGCCATCGCAACCGCCGCGCTGGCAGTCGCCTCCGCCGTGATCGCCACCCACACGCCCGCCCACGCCCGCGGCCAACACGACTCCACCTCTGCGTCCGCCACGACCACCCTCACCGACCAAACCGACCTCAACGTCACCGTCTACAACTCCAACATCGCCCTCGTCCGCGACGTCCGCAATCTCACTCTCCCCACCGGCAACTTCCGCCTCAAATTCGAAGACATCGCCGCCACCGTTAATCCCGCCACCGTCCACTTCCGCTCTCTCACCGATGCGAGCAAGCTCAACGTCCTCGAACAAAACTACGAATACGATCTCCTCGACCCCGCAAAACTCCTCCACAAATACGTCGGCAAAGAAGTCACGCTCGTTCACATGTACATCGACAACGGCAGCGGCACGCTGAAGCGCGAAGAAGTCAAAGCCACTCTGCTCTCCGACAACAATGGTCAGGTCTGGAAAATCGGCAACGACATCGTCACCGGTGAGTACGGCCAAAGCTTTCGCTTCCCCGAAGTTCCCGCGAACCTCTACGACCACCCGACATTGCTGATGTCGCTCGAAAATTCCGGCGCACAAAAACAGCAGATCGAAGCTTCATACCTCGCCAACGCGCTCTCTTGGAATTCCGACTACGTCCTCACCGTCAATCGCGACGACAAAGCCGCCGATCTCGACGGCTGGGTCACGCTCAGCAACAACAGCGGCACCGCGTTCCACAACGCGCGTCTCCAGCTCGTCGCAGGCGACCTCAATCGAGTTCAGGACTCACGAAAGTTGATGAGAGTAATGGAATCTGTGAACGTGGCCGGCGCCGCGGCTCCCGCGCAATTCCAGCAGGAAAATTTCTCCGAGTATCACCTCTACACGCTCGGCCGCCGCACCTCGATTGAGAATCAGGAAACCAAGCAGATCAGCTTGTTGCAGGGAAGCGCGGTTCCGGTCGAAAAAATCTTCGTTGTCAACGGCCAGAATTTCTACTACCACAACTACCAGAATCCCGGCTCGCCGCTCAAAGATCCGGTCATGGTCTACTACAAATTCCGTAACGAGGAAAAATCAGGCCTCGGCATGCCGCTGCCCGCCGGCAGCGTCCGCGTATACCAAAAAGATTCCAAAGGTGGGGTCCTCTTCGTCGGCGAAGACCGCATCGATCACACGCCCAAAGACGAAGACGTCAGCATCCACGTCGGCAACGCCTTCGACATCGTCTCCGAGCGCAAACAAACCGACTTCAAGAAAATCGCCAACAACGTCTACGAAATGGAATTCGAAATCACCTTGCGCAACCACAAGGACACAGCCATCACCGTCCAGTGCAACGAACCCATCGGCGGCACCTGGGAAATCTTGTCCAGTAGCTACAAGTTCAGCAAAACCGCAGCCTGGGCCGCGCAATTCGACGTCCCCGTAGACAAAAACGGAACCTCAGTCCTGAAATATCGAATCCGGGTCACCTACTAACCACGCAGCGCGAAAGCTCTTGGGTGCCGCACCCTCAGCTTCTTGAGGGTGCGGGTTTTCGTAAGCACCATCATGGTTGCTCTGCGAGCGAACTACCCTCCACAATCGCGTCTGCCTCAATCTCCACCAGCATCTCCGGCGAAATCAGTTTGCTGATCTCCACCATGCTCGTCGCCGGGCGGATCGCCCCGAAAAACTCCCCATGCGCGCGCCCAACTTTTTCCCAATCGCCAATGTTCGTCACAAAAATCCGAGTCCGCACCACATCCTTCAACCCGGCGCCCGCCTTCGTCAGCGCCGCCTCAATGTTCCGGATCGTCTGCACCGTCTGCGCGTACACATCGCCGACGCCGACAATCTTCCCGTCCGGCCCGGTTGCCGTCGTCCCCGACACGCTCACCCAATTCCCAATCCGCACCGCTCGCGAATACCCCACGATCGGTTCCCACTGCGTCCCGCTCGAAATGTTCTGCCGGCTCATTTTATTTCCCCCGAAGTCACGACGCAGCGAGTATGCCACACGTTTTCGACCGGCCTAGGAGGCACAGAATCGAGCGGTAGGCGGCGGCAAGTGCAACTAGAACGGTAATGCCGCGCCGCGATCGACCGGCCAAGCATCGCCGGCTTCGACGGCCATTTTTCGCGCGAGGTCTGCCGACAATTGAAGAAATACGCCGGGGGCCTGCCGGAATCGAAATTCGACGTAATTCCAGAAGAGCAGCTTGCCCGGTTTCACGGAAATGTCTTGCCAAGGAATGTGCAAAGGCGGGAATCCCACGCGGAACAGAAGAATTGTGGCCAGGTAGAGACCTTGCGGGTCGACGTCAATCATGAGGACATTGTGCGCGTTCATCAGCAACCGCATTTGTCCGGATTGGAATTGCCAGCGCGCTCCGTCAAATCGGACGCCACGGTAGGCTCGCGCGAGCTCATGCCAACCGCTCACGAGGCCAATCACATACCCGACGCCCGTCCACATTGCGACGGCAAATACGGCAAGCCCGACAATCTGGATAGGACTCATTCAATCTCTTTCCGGCCGTGTGTTGGCTCTTCGACCCCGCGCGGTCGGATTGCTTTCGGGTCGCGTGGTAAGCTTGAGTATTCTTACAACAGTTGAGGATTCGACTAGATTCTCGAAAGAGCTTGATGACGCATGAAATGTAACAACATCCTCGAAGCCATCGGACGCACGCCGCTGGTCCGCCTCAATCGCATCAACCAGGGATTGAAGCCGCAGATTTACGTCAAGGCCGACTACATCAACCCCGGCGGCTCCGTAAAAGATCGCATCGGCGTCACCATGATCGACGAGGCCGAGAAAAAGGGTCTTCTCAAGCCAGGCGGAACGATCATTGAAGGCACCTCCGGCAACACGGGCATGGGGCTTGCGTTGGTCGCCGCCGTCCGCGGCTACAAGATGGTTTTCACCATCACTGATAAGCAGTCCAAGGAAAAAGTCGACCTTCTGAAAGCGCTCGGCGCCGAAGTCATCGTCTGCCCCACCGCGGTCGAGCCCGAAGATCCGCGCAGCTATTATTCGGTGGCGCGAAAACTTGCCAAAGAAGTCCCGAATTCTTATTACCCCAATCAGTACGACAACCCGATGAACCCGGAAGCCCACTACCTGACGACCGGTCCGGAAATCTGGGAAGACTCCGAAGGAAAAATCACGCACTTCGTTTGCGGCATGGGCACCGGCGGCACCATCAGCGGCGTCGGCAAATATTTGAAGGAAAAAAATCCGAAGATTCAGATCGTCGGCGTCGATCCCGAAGGCTCGCTCTACTACGACTTCGTGAAGACCGGCGAAACGATCAAAGCGAAAAGTTACGTCGTCGAAGGCATCGGCGAAGATTTCTTCCCGTCCACGATGAACCTGAAAATTCTCGACGATTGTATTCAGGTGAACGACGAGGAATGCTTCGTCGTCGCGCGCCGCCTTGTAAAAATGGAAGGCTTGTTCACCGGCGGTTCCGGCGGCGGATGCATTTCCGCCACGCTGCGCCTCGCGAAAGATCTCGGTCCCGAAGCGTTTATCGTCGCGTTTCTGCCCGACACAGGCATGCGCTATCTCAGCAAGGTTTACAACGACGAGTGGATGCGCGAACGCAACTATGGCGACTCTGCTGTGAAGGTCACCGCGGGCGAAATCGTTAACGCCAAGCATAATTCCGGAAAAGTCCGTGAGCTCGTCATCGCTCGTCCGTATCACACCGTCTATCACGCGCTGAAAACCATGCAGCAGCAGGACATTTCGCAGATCCCGGTTTTCGAGGAAAAAACTCCGATCGGTACGATCTACGAAGATCAGATTCTGAATCTCGCGCTGCAAGGAAAAGACCTGCACAAGCTCGTCGTTCGCGAAGTGATGAGCAAGCCGCTCCCGCAGGTTCCGCGGTCCGCGCCGGTCGATCGCGTCACGCATATTTTGAGCCACGAGAATCCCGCCGTCTTCGTCGAGATGGGCGAAGCGCGCTTCGAGATTCTCACCAAGTACGACCTCATGAGCACCGTCGCCAGCCTCATGGAAACCAAACGCTGAGCGAAGCTCCCTCGCGCGAAATCAGCAGACAGGATGAATGGTTTTGAAGATCCAGGATTTCAACGAACGGCTGAAACATTCGATTTTGATCGCCGATGGGGCGATGGGATCGTATCTGTACGACTCCGTCGGAACGCATCGCTGTTTTGACGAGTTGAATTCGATTGAACCCGAAGCGGTTTTTCGCGCGCACCAGGCTTACATCGAAGCCGGCGCGCAAATCATCGAGACCAATACGTTCGGAGCGAATCGCTTTAAACTCGCGCCACTCGGTCTCGCTGACGACGTGCAAAAGCTCAACAGCCGCGGGGTGAAGATCGCCCGCGAAGCGCGCGAGTCCGCATCACGCGAAGTTCTGATTGCCGGATCGATCGGCCCGCTCGGTATCGGCGTGCAGGCGCGCCACCCGGAGCCCGACGAAATTCTGAATATTTATCACGAGCAGGCGCTCGCTCTCGAGGAACGCGGCGTCGATCTCTTCATCCTTGAAACGTTCACCTACATCGAAGAACTAACACTCGCGATCGATGCCATCCGTTTGTTCTCTGGTTTGCCAATCATTGCCCAGCTTACGTATTCGGAAGAGGGAACTGCGTACGGCGATTTAAGTCCGGAAGCCGCAGCTGCGCAGCTCAAAGCCAAGAATGTGCAGGTCATCGGCGCGAACTGCACGCTCGGTCCGCAGTCGCTGCTTCCGATTCTTGGCCAGCTTGCCAGCGTGGAAGATGTTCGCGTCAGCGGCATGCCCAATGCTGGATTCCCCAAGCGCGAAGGCGATCGCATCGTTTACCCGAAATCTTCGCCGGAATATTTCGCGGAGTTCGCTCGCGAAGCGGCTGCTCTCGGTGTCCGCATTCTCGGCGGTTGCTGCGGTACAACACCCGCACACATTCGGGCGATGGCCGACGTTGTGAAATCGTTGACGCCAGTAAAGCATGCCGCGAGTAGCGTCGTAGTCGAAACGCCTGCGAAGGCTCCGGCTATCGCCGAGCGTGACCCGGAAAGCAAACTCTTCAAAAAGTTGCAGAAGAAAGAATTCGCGATCAGCGTCGAGATCGATCCGCCGAAGGGATTGTCGCTCGATCGCATTTTTGAACAAGTCGATCGAATCATGGCGTCCGGCAAAGTCGATGTCATCGACGTGAATAGCGGAGCGATGGCTCGCGTCGGCATGGACGCTCTGATGACTTCAGGCGCGCTCGAAGCGCGCGGCGTCGAAACGATTCCACATCTCACCACGCGCGATTACAACATCATCGGCCTGCAAGCGATGTTGCTTGGCGCATGGACCGTCGGCGGCGTGCGCAATGTGCTCGCGATCACCGGCGATCCTCCATCGGTCGGCGATTATCCCGAAGCGAGCGGCGTCTATGAAGTCGATTCTGTCGGCCTTGTGAAAATTCTCCATCGCCTGAATCAAGGCACCGACTGGGCGGGGAAAACTCTTGGCGGCGCCACAAATTTTGCGATCGGCGTCGCGGTGAATCCTGTCGCCGACGATCTCGACGCTGAAATCGCACGCTTTCACGCAAAAATCGAAGCGGGCGCGCGCTACGCGATGACGCAGCCGATCTTCGATCCCGAGCATTGGTATTCGTTCGTGAAAAAACTCGGTGGCAAACCGTCGATTCCCGTGATGATCGGCATCTGGCCGCTCAACAGCTACAAGCAGGCGCTGCGCCTCAACAACGAGGTGCCTGGCATCGTGATTCCTGAACCGGTCTTGAAATCGATGGAAGCCGCCGGCGCAAACGCGCGCGAGCGCGGCTTCGAGGTCGCCCGCGAAATGTTGCGGTGGGCCCGCACCGAACTCGCTGGCGCGTACCTGATCCCGCCGTTCAAACGCTACGAGGAAATCCTCGATATCCTTTGAGGAAGTCGACAGTCAACAGTTGAAAGTCGAATGATTACAAATGCGGCGAGCGCTATGACTTCGCTTCGCTTTTTTTCGGGAACCAGGGGACGAACGAACTCGTCGTGCGCTGATATTCGCGGTACTCGTCGCCGCGGCTGCGAAGCGCTTGCGCTTCGGTAGCAGGAATGCCGGTGACATCGAGGAGGAAATACAAAACGAGCGCCGGCGAAATCAGCCCGATCCATCCCCATGGAGAACCGAGCGCGAAAACGGAGTAGCCAACCCATGTCATCCAGTCGAAAAAATAATTCGGATGGCGTGAATATTTCCAGAGCCCTTCGCGGCAAGTCTTGCTGGCATTCTCCGGATTTTTCTTGAAGTAGTAGAGCTGGCGGTCGGCAATCCCTTCGCCGATCATGCTCACGAGCCAGATGCCGGCGCCAAAGTTTTCGAGGAAGCCGAGCGGCGCGTGCGGGTTGAGAGCCGCGATAAGAAACGGCGTCGATAAAATCACGTCGAGCAGCGCCTGAAATTCAAAGAAGAAAAGAAATCGCAGCCCGAGATGCCGCTTCCATTCCTTGCGCAGTTGAACGTAGCGCCCTTCTTCGGGATGCCCGATCACCCGCGAAAATAAAAGATACACCGCGAGCCGAAATCCCCAGAATCCGACCATGACTGCAAGCGCGTACTTTCGCGGTTTGTAACCCGGCCCGGCGTAAGCGTAGTAGAGCGCGAGAACCGCCAGACCGAGCGCCCACCCGACGTCGATGACCGCGGCATTGCGAAGCGGAAGATGAATCAGCCACAGCACGAACATCAACGCGACGATGATCCCCGCGCCCACGACTCCGAGATGCACGGCCTGCTGAACGATCATGCGGCCTCAGGGACAGAAACGTATTTGCGGCGCGCGATGCGACGAAGCGCCGGAGTGAGAATCCAATACAAAACGATGGCGGCTAAAGGCGCAACAAGGTACCAGACGACGATCGCATGCCAGGTGGTGGTCCAAAGCGCGCGCACAGTGCCTGACATGCTCGCGTGCATCATCGCATAAATTTGCGGAACCGAAAGCGGCAGGTGCGACGCTCCGAAAAGCTTTTCACCAAGGCGAAAAAAGGGAATCAAGAACGCAATTTGCAGGGGATAGACAAGAAAGTTCACAAGCTGAATTGCGGGAAGATTCAAGCGAAACGCCAGTGCGGCGATCGCGCAGAGGGCAGTCGTTGTACCGAGCATCGGGAAAACTCCGAGCGTCACTCCGAGCACGATGCTCAACGCGATCTGTTTCGGCGTCACGCCTTGGCGCAACAAATCGATTAGCGGCCGAACCAATCGCCGCTGCAAAAAGTTTTCGTGTTTCTCCATGCTCATCAAGTCAATGGTCGCACAGAGTGCCATCCGTCCGTCGCTCACGGTTTTGATGTCTCGCGCGAATGGTCGCCGCGCAGTTTGGGAGCCTGAATAGGGCGCCTCTCTCTGAATTGTTTCGACGAATTTTTCCCTGCGACCGTTACTTCGTTGGAGCCATGGCGCTGGTGTGGTCATGAATGATGCGCCAGCCTTCGGGAAAGCGCTGCCAGACCAGAGAGAAGACGCCGCCGATGTCGCCTTTGTCCTTATCTCGAGTCAGGTGCCAGTGGCCCAGCACCAGGGCTCCGTCGTCGCCGGTGAAATGAAACTCGAGCTCGGAGAAATCGAGGTGGCCCATGGTCGAGCGGTCGGGATAGCTCTTCTTATAACGGGCTTGGACAGCTTCGTACCCGCGCTGGGTGCCGCTGGTACCTGAGAACGTGAGATCGGGCGAGTTCCAATAGGCAGTCATGAAGGCATCGATGTCGCCTTTGTTCCAAGCAACTTGTTGAACAGAAAGGAGTTGTGTGATGGCGGCCCGGTCTCTGGAGTGTGGATCGGTGGTCGATTGAGATCGGCCTGTTAGAGCGCTGAGCGTTAAANCTAATATTATCAGCACAATACAAAGGCACTGGCGATGGGTGGGCATCAAAACGGGCATTGGGCAGCTCCGGAAAGCTAGGTTTGGCCTTGGGCGGCAGCTTATTGCCGTCGGCGTTCACGCGCAAGCCCTTGCTTGTCTTAGGGATGGCCTCAGGGCCTCTACAGGTTCTACCTGAGTGGTACCCCGGGGCTATTGGGGCGAACAGGCGCGGCGACGAGAATCGTGAGTGAAAGAAGGCCCGATGTTCGCCGCTATCTTACTTTCGATCTCGGTCGTAGCGCTCTCGCAGTTCGCGCTCTACTACTGGCGCGCGGTTTTGGCCGCAGTGGCGTGCCATCCGGTATCCGAGGGCGTGCTCGCGGCGGCTCGCGTGGACAACCGTCAAGTTACCGGCGAGGATTTTGCGACCTTCGCGACTTTGCACGAACTGACTCCGACCCTGGACCCGCGCGCTAGCGGGCTTGGCTTTGTGAAGACCTACTACTCGCTGGTTGAGAAGCTGGCGACGATGGTTGGCAATAAGATGCCGGCGTTCGCGAGCTGGTGCGAAGCGGAACGCGCAACCTGCGCGCGGTACGCCGCGGTGCAGATCGATATGCGGCTGCAGATGAATTACGAGATGGCCGCTTCGTATCGGTCCTAAGCGCAAACGTTAACGGGCAAGTTCAAATTTTCCCTCTCTCCCTCTCATCGTGTTTCACATAGAGGCAAATGACAAGGGCTCACGGACCACCTCCCCCGTGAGCCCTTGCGGTTTTTGCGCGTCGCAGAGCATTCCTGCTAATTTGAAATGGTCAATCCACAGGAGACCTCATGCCGACATTTCCGCTGATCGAATATAGCGACGCGAGCCCGGAAGTCCGCGCGGTGTACGACGACATCATGGCCACGCGAAAGTCGGACTGGATCAACAATTTCTGGAAGGCGATCGCGCACGATCCGGAAACGCTGAAGCGGACGTGGGAAGGCATCAAGCAGATCATGGCGCCGGGGGCGCTCGATCCGTTGACGAAAGAGCTTTTGTACGTGGCGGTGAGCGTGACGAACAACTGCCACTACTGCATCGCTTCGCACACGGCATCGGCGCGCAACAAAGGGATGACCGACGCGATGTATCACGAATTGCAGGCGGTCATCGGCATGGCGAACGAGACCAATAAGCTCGTGACCGGGTATCAGGTGGAGATCGATGAGAAATTTCGGCAACCGTTGGGGCCGGTCGGACCCGCTGCGAAATAGCGCGGGTTAGATCCGAACACCGAAGCGAAGGATAACGCAGAGACGCAGAAGGCGCGGAGAAAGCGCGGAGCGGAACGCGCCGGATCGAGCTGCGCACGGGCGCCCTGAAGGGACGCCCCTACAAAACCTTCACCGGTCTCCGAGAGTTTCGGTTCAATTTACCCGCGCAGTTAGCGACGATTGGGCGGTTTCGGAGCGCGAACACCTGTACCCAAGGCCAGTATATTTTCGCGCTTGCAGGCTCGTACGATGGCTAGCGTCCTCAAGCGGCCTCTCTTGCCCGGGTCGGTNTGCCTAAAAATTCCCGCTTGCGCGACACAAAATTCAACAGCCCTAAGTGAGCGGACCGATGTCCTCAACTGCGAAAGACCTCGAAGCGACGAATTCCCAAACGACTGCCCGAACTGGCGCGGTAGAAGCGAATAAGCCACAGCCTGTGCCACTGGAAGTGCCGGTGACAGTGAATGGCGCGCGCACGGTGGAAGGCAGCGACAAGCGCGAGCCGTTTTCGGAATCGACGCAGACGGTGCTGGTGTTTCACAACGGCGCAGTGATCCGGCTGAACTCGTCGGTGACTGCGGGGCAGCTGCTGTTTTTGACGAACGACAAGACGAAGAAGGAAGTCGTCTGCCAGGTTGTGAAGTCGAAGAATTATCGGAACGTCAGTGGATATGTGGAGTTGGAATTTACCGAAGCGGTCGCGGGATTTTGGGGCATGCGGTTTCCGGGCGAGCGCACGACAGCGCCAGCCCCGGTTGCGGCAGCGCCAGCGCGGCCAACAGCGCCAGTTGCTCATGTCGCTCCTCCGGCTCCGAAAATTGAAGCGCCTGCGACGACGAACGTAGCTCCGCGAGTTGAATCGAAACCTGCTACATCCGCTCCGCGACCCGCAGCGCCGGTCGCTCCGGGGATTCCGGCGGCACAGCCTGCTGCCCCTGCAGCGAGTTCGCCGATTTATGCCGCGCGCCCAGAAGCCCCGAGTTCGTCGACATCGAGCTCGATTCCGACAAGTTCATTGCCNTTACCCAAGGCTCCCGGATTGACCGACGGATGGGGAAGCGGAATGACATCGTCGGCGCCGACCGCGGCTCATCCGCAAGCGCCGAAAGCTCCGGTGTCGAACGTTCCGCCGCCAGCTCCGCAAGGTTCCGCATCGACGCATACGACTCCTGATGTGCTGCGCCGCGAAAGCGAAAAGCTGCAAGAACAGCTCGCGACGATCCTCGGCGACGAGGCGAAGCACGCCCCAGCAGCCCCGGTTGCGCCTGCCGCGCACGTGAACAAAGTGGTCGAGTTCTCGCGCCCGCAGAGCCAGTCCGTGAAGCCTGTCGCGCCGGTGAAGAGCGCGCCGCTGACTCCGTCCGAACAGGACGAGGTGAAAATTCCGTCGTGGCTCGAACCGCTTGCGCGCAACGCCGCGACGCATTCGCAGAACGAGCTCACGGCAAAAGAAGAATCACTCAACGATGACGCCCTCGAATTCGAAGTGCAGGATCTCTCTGTTCCCGCGACGGCGAAGGAAGACGTTCGCGCCGAGGAAGCTGAGCCGATTCTTGAGACGCACTTGATCGATGGGCAGACGGATCTTGCGGCCCACGCTCCGAAGAAGGGCAACAAAGCGATCTTGATTGGCGCGATCGCGGCCGGATTAGTTCTCGCGGCGGCGGGCGCGACGTGGTATTCGCGCAATGCATCGAGCACGGCTTTGCAGGCTTCATCGACGACGGCCGAAGCGGCACCTGCCCCGGCAGTGGCGCCATCGGAAGCATCGGCCGCTAGTGCGAACGCAGCGCAGCCCACGCCGAAATCGGTCGAGAAGGCGCCCAATCGTTCGAACATCAACTCGGAGCCCGTGCCGACGACGCAGTCCGCGAACAGTCAACAGAATGGGAAGAACGCGACTCCTTCGGCGCAGCCAGCGAAGGCCGTTGAAAAAGACAAGAACGCATCGGCGGAACTTTCGGCGTACAAGAAATTGGCTGAGCCGGCGCCCGTCGCCGTGGCGAAGAAGCCGAGCCTCGGCGAAGTTCACCTTTCGGCGCCTAATGCGGCGCAGCCGACGCGTGCCGTCGTTGGCGAAGCGGAAGCGCTTGCCCTGAATTCATCCGGACAAATTGTGCCGGCGGGAGATTCGCTGGGCGGCGGCCTGATCGCCGGAAACTCGAAGCAACCCGTGGCACCTGCGGTTCCGTTGCCGATCGGCGGTGATGTGCAAGCGGCGCGTTTGATTTCGTCGGTGCCGCCGGTGTATCCGGCGATGGCTCACGCACAGCACATCCAGGGGCAAGTTTTGGTGGACGCGCTGATCGATGTGAGTGGGCGCGTTTCGTCGATGAGGATCGTGTCGGGCCCGGTGCTGTTGCATCAGGCTGCGATGGATGCGTTGCGCCAGTGGAAGTATAAGGCGGCCATGCTGGACGGGAAGGCCGTGCCGATGCACCTGACGGTCACGGTCCAGTTCCGCTTGCAGTAAGTTTCGATCGAATCGATTTGAAGTTGAGCTAGTTTGACGCCGCGGCTGAAGTATCGGCCGCGGCTCTTTTTTTCGCGAGGAGTTCGGCGCTGCGCTGCGCGACTTCGTTGACGAGGAAACCCATCTTCGGGTGCGACGGTTCCATGTCGGCAGGGATGCCGTGGGCGCGCAATTCTTCGGATGTGACCGGGCCGATCGAGCCGACGAGGATTTTTGCGAAGGCGGCAGCGGTTTCCTTCTCTTTGCCCATTTCGGCGGCGATTTTCAGCAGATGGATGATCTGGATCGATGTCGTGAATAGGGCCACATCTACTTTTGCGTTCGTCAGAGCGGTAACAGCATCGCGAAGAGGCTGCACGTCCTCGGGCAGCGCCCATTCGTAAATACGGACTTGCGTCACTTTCGCGCCGCGATCCGCGAGGCCGGCGAGCAGCTCGGCATTCGGCGCGCCGTATTCCTGGACGGCGACCCGCTTCTCTTTCAGCGGCAAGGTAGAACGATTTTCGTCGAGCGCAGCCAGCAATTCGCGCCACGTGTTTGGTTCGGGCGCGGTTACCACCGGAGCGATGCCGAGTTCTTTGAGNGCAGCCACGGGTTTCGGGCCGCGTGCGACAACCGGAATCTTTTTCAGCGCGGCGACGAATTCCTCGCGCGCGCAAACCGTTTCGGCGACGCGGGTCAGAGCGCGGGTGCCGACGCCGGTGAGAAGGACCACTGCGTCGAATTCGCCACTGAGCAGCTTGCGCGTGAAATCCTGTGCCTCGGTGTTCGTTTCGAGTGGGACTTCGCGCATCGAGGGCGCGACGATCGGCTTGCCGCCGTAGGTTTCGATGAGCTTCGACATCTCCGTGGCGCGTCGGCTCTCGAGCGAAAGCACGCGGAGTCCAGCGAAGCCGGTGGGTTTAGGACGAGTTTCCATTTCGGGGTATTTTTGCATGAAATTGAGCTTGGGTGCCGCAACGCGCGGCGACTCGGCGTGCGGATACCTTTGCGTCGGGGAGGTGCCGTGAGCTCGACGCGAAAAACGCCGGCAGGNTGCCGGCGCTACAGGGACGTTACCGGGTGTTTGAGATGATCACATCGGGTTGAGTGTGGCCGCCGGCGCGGTGGCGAATGCCGGCTGCGGATCGGTCGCGAGCGTGGCTGTCGCCGGAGTGCTTAGGTCGATATGTTTCGGGGCCGTCGGGTACGTGGCGTAAAGCGCCGCGCCGGTGAAAAATGCTCCGGCGACGATGTTGCCTAGCGTGACCAGCACGAGATTCCAGAGCAGGAATTGTGCGAGCGAAATCGGCGCGCCGAGCACCATGCCGGACGGAATCACAAACATATTGACGATGGAATGTTCGAAGCCGAGCGCGAAGAACGTCATGCTCGGCAGCCACATCGCGGCAATCTTGCCAAGCGTCGAACGAGACACCAGAGCCATAAATGAGCCGATCGTCACCATCCAATTGCAGAGAATCGCTTTAACGAAAGCGGTGCCCCACCCGCTGCCGCCGAGCGCAGCGTAACCGACGGTTTTCTTAAGCGCCGCTTGTTTGAGCAGCTCAGCGACAGGCCCGCCGTTGCCGGTGCGAAAATTTGTGATCGCCACACAGAAGAGAGCGACAAAGAGCAGGCTGCCAATCAGATTGCCGACGTAGACCCACATCCAATTGCGAAGAAGGCGCGGAAGTTTGGCGTTGCCGGCGAACAGGCCCACCGGAAGTATTGCGAAATTTCCGGTCGCGAGTTCGAGGCCGAGCAGAACGAGAATCACAAAGCCGACAGGGAAAAGAATGGCGCCGACGACCGGCGGGAGTCCTTGTGAATTGACGGTAAAGACGAGCGAGGTTGCGAAGCCGAGAAATGCACCCGACAGTGCTCCGCGGATGAGCATGTCTTTGACGGAGAGATCGGCCTTTCGCGCGGCCAGATCGACGGCTTCGCGAACCAGCTCTTTCGGGGTGACGTAGTCGGTCATGCGTTCTCCTTCGGATGCGATGCGTTGTGTCGCGGGCCAAAAATTTGGCGGAAAAAATTAGTCCGCGCCGTCTGCCGTCGAGCTCGCAGCGCTGTCGGAGACCAGCGTGCGAATCGGAACCCAACTCGCGACGGCGGGCAGTGCGTTGCTCGGCATCCAGTTGTCGGCAGGTTCGCTGGGAAAGCGGTGAGTCTGTATGAGTCCGGCGACGATGTCGGGCAAGCTCTCGTCGCACGGCACCGATTCGAAAATCTCGCGGCCTGCGACGGCGTTCGGACCGGTGCGGCCACCGACGTAGATGGCGACGGCGTCCACAATTTTTCCGTCAATTTTTGTTTTGAAACCGCGGAGGCCGATATCGGCCGCCTGGTGATTGCCGCAACCCGCCGGGCAGCCCGACCAATGGATCGTAAGCGGCGATCCATGCGATCCGAGTCGTTCTTTCAACGCTTGCGAAAGCGCGACGGCGCGGCTCTTCGTTTCGATCAAAGCCATATTGCAATAATCGGTGCCGACACACGCGACTAACCCGCGCACAAATCGTGACGGGCGCGGCGAGAAATGTTTTACGAGCGGTTCTTCCAGCAAATCATCGACGCGATCGTTGCGGACATTAGGGATGATGGCGTTCTGCCCAATCGTGAAGCGAATTTCGCCGTTGCCATATTCGTCGGCGAGGTGCGCCAGTTCTTCGAGCTGATCCGGATTGACGCGGCCCGTTGGTATGCAGAGGCCAACCGCGACGAGACCTGTCTGCCGCTGCGGAACGACTCCGAGATGGTCGGAGTGGCCGGAGCCGCGCATATCTTTGCCACGAAATTCAAGCTCGTGGCCAAGACGCGCGACGAGTTCGCTGCGCAGGCGGCGAACGCCCCACTCCTCGATCAAGAAAGCGAAGCGACATTTTGAGCGGGCTTCGCGCGGGCCGTGATCGCGAAAGATTTTGACAAGCTCGGTGACGACGGCGACGGCCTCAAACGGTTCGACGAAAACGTTGAGCGACGACGCGATGGTGAATCCGCCAGAACCCATTTTGCCGCCGACGAGCACGTTGAATCCGAAGCGGCCGCCTTTCCGAGCGGGAACCAGTGACAGATCCTGTGATTCGTTGTGGGTGCAATTGTCGAGGCAGCCTGTGACGGTGATGTTGAACTTGCGCGGAAGATTCGTGTATTCGGGATTGCCGTCGGCGCCGACGAAAATGCGATCGAGTTCCTGCACAGCGTGCGAGGCGTCGAAGAGTTCGTTGGGCGCGAGGCCCGCGAGTGCGCAGCCGTTGATGTTGCGGATGTTGTCGATGCCGGTTTGCAGCGAGCGAAGATCGACGCCGTGCAGCTTCTCCCAAATTTCAGGAATGCTGTCGAGTGTGAAGCCGCGAAGCTCGATCTGCTGGCGCGTGGTGATGTCGAGCACGTTGTTGCCGAGCCGGCGCGAGAGATCAGCGATCGAGCGAAGCTGTGCGCCGGTGGCGAATCCGTTGGGCATGCGGACGCGCATCATGAATTTGCCGGGCGTCGGGCGGCGAAAGAACACGCCGACCCATTTGAGCAATTCTTTTTCGGCTGGCGTCAGAGCGGCGGAGCCGCGGGCGATGATGCCCGGCAGGTCTTCGAGCACGCGCAGGCCGTTGCCTTCTTGGGAGGCCTTGTAGCTTTCGAT
>JGI12635J15846_10001247_pt1 | contig 22204 bp, 21 predicted proteins | sample BlaSpr_A8_OM2_M2_FD_15846 | JGI IMG/M metagenome (IMG submission 15846) | reverse complement strand
ATCGCTTCGACTCCGGCGATTGCTTGCGGCCGGCGAACTCTTGCCCGGGCATACGAGATCAAGGACCCGGTTTCAATCAAGAAGTGTACTCGGAGTATCAACCTCGCACGCCAGGATCAGAGCCGCCCTAGGCTGGACAGTTCACGCACGGCGTAAGCCAAGCCTGGCAGTCGAAATCAAGCCTAGTTCCCGCCACCCTTGCCACCCCTGCCGTTTGTGTCTAAGTGATTGAAACGTATCCTTCCGCACCCGGGGCAGTCCAGTTCTACACGGATCATGGTCAGCATGAACCTGTATTTGTACTGCTCAGGCTCTGACGTCTCCAGCCTCGGTCCGTCGTTCGCCGGTTCGCGCTTCACGGTTAATTCGGTGAGGAATATCTTGCCGAAGTGCGGTAGGTCGATCACATGGCCAAATGATCTCCCTGGTGAGTCTGACACTCCGCTCACCAACGAGCAGTTCATTTCATTCTGGCGCTGCACCTCGGCGGGATCCCAATTGAATTGGTCATCAGCCCACTTGGGAAGACCCACGGAGCGTCTGATGTTGGCATATTGATGGGCGATGCGGCTGAATACGCCGCCATCGTTGAAATAAGACTCATCGTCATCCGGTTTGGGACCAAGGATGTCAAGATGCGGCTCGATTCCGACCTGATGTCCAGCGATACGTAGATTGTCGAAGCGCGTACCGAGGAGGCTGACCGATGGCACTCGACCCTCATCCGGGTGCTCGGTGGTAATCTGCGCCACGACCCGATCCGCGGTCAGCACATCGAAAACATTCAAATCTTCAATTACAGAAGTGGCAAGGGTTGTGCTTACGCCGCGATGTTTGCAACCGCGATGCCCCGCCACCTGGGTGTAGCCACCCCGATACGAAACGATCCCGTCCAAACACAAAGGCTCGGCTCGCTCGTATTTGTATCCGCCGGATTTGGGCAACTCTACGGCCGCTTGTTTGTCGATGACCCGATGAATCGGCTCTTCGAGTTCGGCGCTGAAAACATAAGCTGCCGCGTCGTAGACGTGATCTGGATCCTTATCGATCGTCGGTAGTTCCTTTGCCAACGCTGACATAGTTTGCTCCGCTCTGCTCAAAATCGAGCTCACTTCTGAATTTGTAATTCGAACGACGTCCGACCAACTTCTTTGCTCTCTCCCGAGTCCGCAAGGCCGTGCACAATCAAACTGTAGCTGCCCGCTTCCCGCTTCGCTCCCGGCACCTGGAGCGGCCACTGATCTTGTGTACCGGTAGACAACGACGGAAAGGTCAACGACCATTCCAGCTTTCCGGCGGCATTATACAAATCCGCGGTGTGGCGTGGATAGCTGTCTGGCGGAATTCTTACCATGAGCAAAAAGCCCTGCTCTGGCCCAACTGAAATTACCTGATCGCCAGACCCATAGGTGCCCAGGTTAACGGCGGCGAAGGGCAAGACCCGCGGGCGATTCATCGCCTGCTCCAGTTGAGGATAGGTAACCAGATTCTGGTATCCGACCACCACCAGCAACAAAGCCATCACAGGCACTGTAAGCGCCGGACGCAGCCACGCCAGCCATCCTGGTTTCGATGCGACCGGGATGGGCGGTCGCGAATCTACGGCTACAGGGCCAGGTTTTGCCGCCAACAAAATCTTGCTCTGCTCCACGAATAAAGATCCGGTGCGCACATCAAGGGCGCAATCCACACATTCGAAAAAGTGCGCTTCGAATTCTTCCCGGGCGGCGGGATCGAGCTCGCCGAGAAGGTAGCTCTCCGTCATCTTTCGGCGAACCACTACTTCGTGATCCATTGTTTTAATGTCCCCTGACATATAGTGAGCCGAGGCGCCGAATCGTTTCACGGCCCTCAGGCTGAGGTAAATGCCGGCTCATCATTTCCCGTGTCCTTTAAATACAAGGATTTGAACGATTGTTTTGCGCGGTGCAGCAGCACCCGCAGATAATCCCGGTCGATGCCGAAGTCGCGGCAGACTTCATCCTTGTCCCGCTCCTCGAGAAAAACCTCCCGCAGCAACCGCCGGTCGCGCTCGGAAAGCATTTCCAGGATTTCGCGAACCTTCTCTTGGGTTTCTTTCGCAGCAAGCAGGGTGAGCAAATCCAGCCCTTTGGCGGGAATATCTTTCTGTTCGTCGTCATCGAGCGAGCTACTGCGCGATCCCGCCCGGTAGTGCTCCAGCAATACGTTGTTGCAAATGGAATTGACGAAAGAGCCCAGGCGCTCGGGCTGGAGAATTTTTCCCTCGCGTAGAGCCAGAAAAAATCTGGCGAAAGTTTCCTGGCGGACATCTTCGATGGCTTCCGGCGATTTCAGGCGGGAGCGCAGCTTGATCTGAATCAGCGCACTGAAGTAGGCGCCAAAATGCTCCTGAGCGCGGTAGTCTCCGGCCCGAAGACGTTCGAGATACGGTTGGTCAAAGGATTGAAATTGCAAGGACCCGCCTCGCAAGGCCGGAGGTGGTAAAGAGTGTAGCACCGCCAAAGGCGAACTGCGCCCATTTTCTGGGCTGGATGCAGCCAAGAACGGGTGCTTGATGGCAATGCACCGGACATGCGTGCGGCGGACGGGCGGGATAAGGCGAGAAGTACTCACGGGAAGAGACGTGACTCCTTTTGAGCTAGAGCGATCGGATCAGCCGCTGCGGGGAAAACGTCAGGAAGCGCCGGAGCCCCTTCCCCCGAAAGGCTCCGGCACTTCAACGGGATTCCCGGCCAAGTGGTCGCTTATGCCAGGATCCTGAACTGTGGTGCAATCGCCGTACGCTGCGATCTCGCCCACTTATCAGGATAGTGTCGGGAAGCCTCGGATCGTTTCAAAGGTTCCGTGGAAAATTTCCGCCGGGTGAGCGTTGGAACCTAAAATTACGGCGAACGTACTCTTGCTCATTGAGCCCGATTTCGACAGCCACGTCATCACGGCGTCGATCCCGACATCGGCGGCGCCTCGGGGACCGCGGCGCCATCGGTTCTCGGATCCGAAGCGCCATAGTTGACCTTGGTCGCGCTGTCGTGCAGTACAGCCTGACCACGCCCCATTGTCGTCGAATATTCTTTGCGCACTTCCAGAACATGCCCCATCTTCGTAAGCTGGTCGATGGATTCAGCTGTGACCCGCGACTCGATCAGGAGGTTGCACCCCAGTTTTCTGGTGACCGTAAACCGCGGCTCTTCCAATGCGGCCTGGATGTTCATCTTGTAGTCCACAACATTCGAGACAAATTGCGCATGTGCCAGCGGCTGGTTCATGCCGCCCATAATGCCAAAACCGATATGCTGATCTCCGTGCTCCATGAATGCCGGAATGATGGTGTGAAACGGCCGCTTACGACCGGCGAGCGCATCCGGCGATTTGCTGTCGAGCGAAAATAATCCGCCGCGGTTCTGCAACGCGAATCCCATGCCCAACACCGTCACGTTGGATCCAAAAGCAGAATAGTTACTCTGAATAATGGAGAGAATATTTCCTTCGCGATCGACCACGGAAAAATATGTCGTGTCGCTCGCGGAGAGCGCTCCCGGAGCCACCGTGCAGTTGGCCTTCGCGGGATCGATCAGCCTGGCGCGCTTGGCCGCGTATTCTTTCGAGAGCAACTGCTTCACCGGAATATTGCCGAAGCGGGGATCGCCGTCGTACGCCTTGACGTCGGCATACGCAAGTTTCATGGCTTCGATCCTGGTGTGCAACTCGGCGGCGCTGTGCGGTCCGCCGGGAGGAGGTTGGAATTGCTCCATGATATTCAGCATCTCGAGCGCCGCCATGCCATCGCCGTTGGGAGGCAGTTCATACACAGTCCAATCGCGATACCGGGTCGAGATGGGTTCCACCCATTCCGCGGAATACTGCGCCAGGTCGGCGGCAGACATCGTACCGCCGAGTTGTTGCGAGGTCTTTAGAATCGCCTGCGCGATCTCTCCCTTGTAGAACGCCGACTCGCCTTCGTTCGCAACTCGAGTCAGCGCCTGGGCAAGGTCGGGGTTGCGAAAGATTTCGCCGGTCTCTGGAGCCGCTCCGCCGGGTAAAAAGACGCGCTGGCTCTCAGGGTTTTTCATCAACTCTGGCTGAGATTCTTTCCAGAAGTCGTGAATAAGCTCAGGCACGGGATAGCCATGATCCGCATAGAAAATAGCTGGCTGAAAGAGATCGCGCCAGGGTAGCTTGCCGAAGCGGTCGTGAAGCTTCGTCCATCCATCCACAACGCCGGGCACGGTCACGGAATCGACGCCCGACTGTGGCATCTCGTTCACGCCCTTAGCGTTTAGATATTCCATATTTAGGCCCGCTGGCGCCCATCCACTGGCGTTCAAGCCATACAGCTTGCCGGTTTTGGCGTCCCAGTAGATTGCGAAGAGGTCGCCACCCATGCCATTCATCATGGGCTCGGCGACACCCAGCACGGCGTTGGCAGCAATAGCCGCGTCGATGGCGGAGCCGCCCCGTTCCAGAATTCTGGCGCCCGCCTGCGACGCCTGAACATAGCTGGTCGCGACGATGCCATATTTCGTAATAACCATGGATCGTCCGTAAGACCGATCCTGCGCCGATACGCAGGCTGAAGCGGTGAACACAACGAAAGCAACTGCGATTTTGAGTGAGGTCATTCGCCTTTTCTCTCCATTTTGTCTAAACATCCAGGCGGTTCGCCGCCGCAACGCGCCCATACCACAGTCCGGAATCTTTCACCGTACGCTTTTGATTGCGGAAATCTACGTAAGTAAGCCCGTAACGCTGGGTGTAGCCGTCGGTCCACTCGAAATTATCCACCAGGCTCCACGCGTGATAAGCGCGAACCCTGGCTCCGTCGGCGATCGCCCGCGCTAATTCCGTCAGGATCTGGCGGTGAAAAGAAATGCGGCGCGTATCGGGAACGCGGCCAGTCTCGTCGGGATGGTCAAGATAGCAACAACCATTTTCGCTGATCTCAATGATGGGATGGTTGTACCCGTGTGAGATTTGCATTACGAGGTCATAGATGCCTCGCGGCCAAATCTCCAATCCCGCCTCGGTCAGCGGGCCTTCAACAGGCATCTCCACATGAATCTGGGTCAGCGGATCGCGACCAGAGGAACCACCTTCTCCTTCCGTTTCCGTTCCGAAGTGGCCGCCACCGCTCGACTGCGAACTTGTACTCGCATTGGAGACGACACGGCGAGTGTAGTAATGAAATCCGAGCCAATCCAGGGGAACTTTCATGATCTTTTCGTCGCCGGCCTTGAAGCCCATAGCCTCATAAGGCGTCGCGCCGACGAAGGCCTTCGGGTATTCGCCACGCATCGCGGTGTCCAGGAAATAGAGATTATTCATGGCGTGGTAGCGCGCGGTGGCAGCGCGATCGGCCTCGCTCTCAGTCTTCGGATAGGCTGGAGCCATTCCGTATGCACTACCCACCGTGGCTTTGGAAGATGCCGCCTTGATCGCGCGAAAAGCTTCGCCCTGCGCCAGGTTCACGGTGTGGGCCGCTTTCAGAAAAAGGTCAAAACTTGATTTCGCCGGAGGAAAGACGCCAATGCCGTAGCCGTAATAGGTGAAAGTCCAGGGCATGTTGAAAGGCGCCCACGTTGTGATTCGATCGCCAAGATTTTTCGCCAGTAGTCCGGCTAAATCAGCATAGTAACTAGCCAGATCGCGATTCGGCCATCCCCCGCGGTCTTCAAGTGCCTGCGGAAGATCCCAATGGTAGATCGTACAGAAAGGACGTATGCCCGCCTCCAGCAATGCATCCACCAGGCGGCTGTAATAATCCAGGCCTCTTTGGTTAACCGCTCCCGTGCCCGCAGGTTGGATTCGCGACCACGATGCGGAGAAGCGGTAGCTCTTCTGATTGAGCCGCTTGAGGATGGCGACGTCCTCTTTATAGCGATGATATTGATCGCATGCAACATCCCCGGTGGCGCTTCCTCTAATTTTGCCTACGGTATGAGAGAAGCGGTCCCAGTTGGATTCGCCTTTGCCATCGAGGTTCCACGCCCCTTCAACCTGGTAAGCGGCCGAGGCCATTCCCCAAAGGAATTCGCTGGGAAAGCGGGCCCTGTCGCTTTCGGAAAGCGCGACCGCACCGGGAACAGATTCTTGCGAGGGGTGAACGCGATCGGCAAGCCCACGGTCAGCCAGCAGAGCGCCGCCGGTGACCAAGGAATTTTTGATAAAACTACGGCGATCCATTTTCGATACGCGCTCCCTCCGGACGCGAAACTACCACCACTCGCGCACCCGAGTCAAAGTATGGACGCACCCAGGACTGTGTGTACCAAAACCCAACACACTGCTGCGATGACGGTGGTACCGCGTATGCTGATATGACCCAGTTATGGCCGGTGCTACAGCGTCCCCAGAACAGACTCTCAACTGTCCTCGGGGACGCAACCGGGAGAAGGAAATGAGACATTCGCTGCTGGTTTTGCTCTCTCTGTCACTGCTGACGTTCAACCTCTCGGCGCAAATCACGAGCGTAAAAGAAAGTGCTGTGACTCAATCCGAGCTCGGACAGGCATGGCAAGAAGTGATTGAAAACCATAGCTTCAGCTCAATTGTGGCTCGGCATACGACCTTTGAATGCCCGATAAAATCCAAGAGCGGACAAACGGTAAACGAAGGCCGCGCTTCCCTCCAGCGCGACATTGTTGCCGAATCTTATAGCCTCGGTGCTATTCCATCTAATGTTGCTGTGGAAATTCCCGCTCAAGATCCCTCGAAGTGTTCGGGTGGGGTGGATGCAGTTATCTTTTCGGACGGTCACAGTGAGGGTGACCCGGATGCGGTGAATGCGACGTACCAAAAGCGGCTGGGTTACTACAAGGGGCTCACTGAGGTGCTGAAACTGCTGGACACGATGCGAACCAGGGATCGAATCCAGCGGACGTTGCCGACTCGATCCATGGTCGCATGAACTCAGTTGGGAGCGACCAGACCATCGCGATACAGGAGAGGCTAGGGGAGAGGGAGCTTTACGCGAAATTGGAATTGCTGTTGCGTGATCAAGTGGATATGGCGGTGCCATCCAATCGACGCAATATCGGCAGTCAAGCATAGATGAGGTTGCCAAAATCAATGGGATACCCCGGGAACAGGCGCATGCCATCGTTGTTGGCAAGAAGTTTCAGGAATGGAAGGCTACGCTGGAGAACAATTTAGACCCTCCGGTCGCAAAGTAGACGGGCTATAAGCGCCGGAGTAAAAATAAATCGATCGCGCGCTGCATGTACCCATGTGGGCTCTCGGCTGAGCCCGCCGCGAAAACGATCAGAAGGTGAAACGACCACCGAGTGTCGGAGCAAAGTTGCTGTTGTGGAGATAGGGGACGCCGGGGCCATGAGGAATGGCGATGGCCAGACCGCCGGTCACGTACGAATACGCAAGTCCGGCAAAACCGTCGAAACGCTTGGTGAAGTGGTGATTCGTATAAAGCGACCCCTCGTTGAGAGTGCCCGGGCAGGAACTGCGGAAACCGGCTGCGGGCGAGCAGGTCTGCGGAACACGGAAGTCGTTCTGCCGCTGCTGATACCAGGACAAAGTGATGTCGGTTTTGCTGTCGTAAGCGTATTTCACGCCCGCCCACCAGATCTGCAAGATCTTTTCAGAATCAAGGTTGTTGTCTTCGACGCCACTCATGAGATAACCGCCCTGGTCTGAGGCGCCGACGCCCAACGGATCCGACGGGTTATTCTGCCAGATGTATTCATAGCCGGCAAAGAGCTTGAACGGGTTCCACGTATACTTGGCGGCGCCCATAATGCCGTTGTTGTCGGTCACGATGCCATATACGGTGTTGGGCGCTCCGATCAGATTGTCCCCGTTGATGGGGTTTGTATTGATGCTGTTGGTGGTCGACTGATATGGCGCCGACAGACTCTGCGGCCCCAGCAAGGGGTTCAATACGCTGATCGCCTGGTTGTAATGCTGGTAGACGAGGTCGGCGGATAACTTGCCGTAGTCTCCGCCGAGGTCGAATCCAAAGGCGTTGTTATGCGCCGATTCCGCCGTACAGTTAGCGGCAGTCCAGGTGGTGGAGGCCGAATAGCAGCCGCCAGAACCATCGGCGAATTTATACATCGCGCCGAAATGGACCGGGCCATAGGCGAGGCGATACTTCACGGCGTCGTCCCAACGGCTGTCCTCGGTGTCACCGCCCCCGGCCATCGTGCCGTTATACCCGATGTACGAAAAGGCATAGCTGCCGCCGGCCGGATCGTAAACGAGCATCGCATCGGTACCGAGAGAGCGCTGACGACCGAAGGTCATCGCGCCGAAATGCACGAACGATATACCGCCATAGATTTCGTCATTGAAGGGTTGACCGGCGCGCGCTCCGTCGATGGCGTACGAATAGCTGCCCCGGGGAAGGCCGTTGTTGATGGTGTCGGTGGCTGACGCGTTGGCGAGAAGCCCCGACTGCGGATTGATACCAGTGGAAGCGTTGAACACAACGTACCAGCCATGCGCAAACTCTTCCTTGCCCCTGATGCCCAGGCCCGTCTGCTGCAGGTTGTTCGGCGCGATGAGGAATCGATGTTGAAAGCCGTTTCGATTCACCAGAGATGCGCCTTCATAGTTATAGCCGTTTTCCGGTAAGCCGTGACTGACCCAGCCGACGCCGACGTCATACGCACCGTACAGCGTGATGCCGTGCCAGGACAGCGTGCAATCCGTGGTGGCGAACTCGTGGCCGCTCGCGCAGGCGTCGGGGGTGCTCCGCTGCATCTTAATGTCGACCGTGGCGTCCTGGCCAGCCGCCAAGCTGATTCCGGTGCGCGTTTGATCGGCGAACCCTTGTTTTGCTGCACGAATCTCGAAGAGCCCCAGAGGCAGGCCGAACGCCCGATAGTGCCCCCCGCCGTCGGTGGCGATCGTGCTCGTTGCACCAGTATCGACGTTCTTGATCGTCACCGCGACATCGCGAAGGGTTGTGCCGGCTTGGTCCGTCACCACGCCGGAAAGGCTCACTCCGGTTTGGGCCCACGCCGGGAACGCCCCCATCGCAACCCACAAAAGCAGTAGGGAGGGTTGGGCCAACAGCAGTGCGGCAGCCGTTGGAGCGTAGCCGGCGCGCGTCAATGGTTTCCATCGCCTCCCGTACCGGAAGAGGATCTGCGAGCGGTCAGAGCGTTTCATGATGGATCACCTTTCCTGAGAATCCGTTCGGTGCAGAGGACAACGATGACGAAAAACAGAGAGCCGGCCCGGCGAGGACGAGATGAGCACCACGCATGAGAACCTCCGGGATTAACCAACCATGGCGAACTTCGAAGTGTACAATACATACGATTTCGATGTCTAAAAGTACACAGATGTAGGTAGTAAGTGAAACGCCTCTGGACATATAAGTGTCGGAAAGCCGCATGTTGACCGAACCCTGCGTTGAATATAGGATTTCGTTCCGATGAAGCGAAGCGCCAAATCCGGAGGGGAGCCAGAAGAGTTGCTCAAGCTGCGGGACGCAGCTCTACAGCTGGCAGTCAGCTTCCCGACCATCAAGCAGTGGATTTATAGGAAGAAAATTCGCAGCGTCCAAACCGCCGGCGGCCACCATCGCATTCCGCAGGGTGAAGTGGACAAGCTGCTTTTCAGGACCCGCGGTAAAACGGAAAAAGAACGAAAACAGCTCGTTCGCCGCGTCAGCGGGCGCAATCAGCTCGTGGGCCGCATCGATTCAGTTCGCATTAGCGGCTTGATGGCAGAAGTAAAGATTTCGATCGGTGGCCAGCAGATCACATCGATTATTACCGCCAGCTCCGCTCGCGAAATGCAACTGAAACCGGCGCAGACGGCCGCGGCCCTCATCAAGGCAACCGAGGTAATGATTATTCGCGTGTGAAGCAAGAAAACGCATCTCGCTTCCCCCCGAGCCTTTGCTCAGGATGCTGCTGCGGCTTTAAACATGTTTGCAAGCTTGGCGATGTCGGCCGCGCCCGCGTCGCCGACCACAAAATAGCGAAGCCCGCCTTGAGCCCAGGTTTCCATGGTGAACGGTAGTTTCTTCGGCGAGAGGGAACTGTCACCCAGGCTGGCTGAAAAGTTCACGGATTGCGATTGGAACACGAACACGGAAATGTGGTGCTTGCGCACATCGTAGATCAAGTGCGCGCCCGGCGTTTGATCGAGATAAGTAACCCGGCCGCCAAGCAGAGAAAACTCCGAAGTCTGCAATTCCGGCAAATTGAACGAGAAGGGAATCTTTCCCTGGAACCATGGCTTCACCGTGTGCCGGTCCGTGGAAAGCACGTCCACCGGCGATGAACTGGCCAGCGTCGCGACGTGCAAGTCGGCTATCTCGCTGTAAATCTGTTCTCTGCCCGAATGCATCCTCACATAACTGGAGGTGAACAACCCGACCACCAGAATCAAACCGAACGCTGCGGCGAACACCCATCCTGAACTGAAACTACGCTGTGGCTTGGATGCAATACTCTGCTGTACCCGTCTCCGGAAATCGTCACTGGGAGTGAAGTGCTTCCCGGCTGTTTGAATCGCCCGTTTCATCTGGACGCGCCGAAGCGCGTCCGCTGCGCAAGATGGACAGCCGCGCACATGAGCGTCGAAGTCGTGGATCTCCTTCTCGGGAAGTTCACCGTCGAGGTAGGTATCGAGTTTTTCCTTCCAAGACTCACAAGCCATAGTTCACCGTTTAGTTGACTCCTTTCGACGCTGCTGCCGCCGTGGCAAAGCCGTCGCGTAACGTTTTTCGAGCGCGGGACAAACGCGACATGACGGTACCCATCGGAATCCCGAGGGTCGCGGAGATTTCCTGATACGACATCTCTTCCACTTCACACAGCAACAACACCTCGCGATAGGCAACGGGCAACTGTTCCACAGCCTTCTGTACCAACTGCCAATCCGATCGTTGCAGCAGAATGCTCTCCGGCGTCTCCATCACAGCCGGTACGACTTGCTCCTCGTCCTCAGGTTCGAGCGGCACGGTTGCCGCCGCTTTCAATCCTGTGCGTGAGGTCAGGAATGCGTTGCGCAGAATCTTATAAATCCAGGCCCGAAAATTGGTTCCCGGCTGAAAAGAAGAGAATCCCTTCAGAGCTTTGGCATACGTTTCCTGCACCAGATCCTCGGCTTCCTGCCGATCATGCGTCAGCCAGCAGGCGAAGTTATAGAGGCGCTCGAAGTGAGGCATGGCCAACTGTTCGAACGATCTCGAGGTCAAGTTCTCTCCTGGCACGCACACAAGAGTAAACCAGCGAATGGCCGTTTTATTCCAGCCTCCTAAATAATAATTTCCTGGGAATAAAAGCGAATCACCGGCGTGAATTACGTTCAGCGGCAGCACTTTCTGGCGGTAGTCGATTCAACTCTAGCTTAGCGCACGAAAGGTTCACGTAAAAGAAGACTTGAGCAGAAAAATTACTCTGGAAAGCAAACAACAAATGATTTGCAAGAATACGTTTGCAACCGTGGCGATGCCGGTAATGATTGCGATCCTGCTTCTTCTCGCGGCATCGTCGAGAGTCTCAGTGAACGCTCGGCCCTTGAAGGATCAACCTTTGAGCAACCAGCCCTCGCCCGCAAACGGCGCAGTGAAGACAGATAATTTCAGTTTTGGCCCACAGACACTGAAAGTGCCCGTCGGCGCCACGGTTACCTGGACTAATGGTGACGATATTCCCCACACTGCCGTCAGCACTGAAGGTGCATTTAAATCCAGGGTAATGGATACTGACGAAAAATTCTCCTACACATTCGACAAGCCGGGGACCTATCCTTAACTCCTGCCCGATCCACCCGAAAATGACCCCCACTATCGTGGTCCAGTGACAAATCTCTGGCTCAAAACCTCAGCTTCAGTGAGAATTCGACTACGCGGGGAGAGCCAAGCGCGAACACGCCCGAACCGAGTCCCAGGCGGTTGCTGCTTGGCTGCTCGCCCGAGGTGCCATTCACTGACCCCGGCGTTCCGCTTAGAACGCCGCTGAGCGGATTCCCAGGCCCGTCAAAGTTCGACAGATTCAGCACGTTAAAGAACGCAATACCTGGTTCTAGTTCAAAGTGCTCCTTGTATTTGTAAACCCAGTTCAAGTTAACGTCGAAGGCCCGCAGCCAACCCATTCCAGCTTCTTCAAAGGGCGCGGGAGGCACAACCTGCTGCACCCCGCCTAAAGACACTAATTGAGTCTGAGTGAACAATCCGCTGCTGATCAGGGTTTGGCCCGCGGGAGTCGGTTGCCCGGCAAAATTGTGATTGTAGGTGTTGATCACATCGTTGATGTTGGTCCCGTTAAAACTGGGATTCGGGCTGATGCCGTGCCCAAACGACCCTATATTGGTCCCGGGCAGCACATCGCCAAAACCGCCGTTCACGGCAAAGCTGCCGTCGCCGGTGCCGTCGCCAGTGACGTCGGTCACGAAAATGCCGCCGGGATTTCCGGATGGGCTCAGCGTAAGGGTTACGGGCAGCGGGCTGTAAAAGTGGCCAATCAGACCCAGGCTGAAGTGCAGGGGAAGATCCATGGTGCCGCCAAAAGAGATCTGGTGCTTGCGGTCAAGTCCATTCGGCCCCAGAAAATGCTGCGGGTTGTTGAAGTCTGTCCCGATATTGACGAAGTCATTGTCGGCCGCGGCGGCGATATAGCGCTCCAACTGATAAGAAGTCTGAAAATCAAAGTTCCTAACGCCGGGAAAGGGATGTTCCAGGTGCTGTTTTAGTGACGCCTGCACGGCGGTGTTTCTCGCGTAACCGATAGGGAACAACATCTGGTTGGCGCCGAGATTCTGGTTTATGCCCGGGAATGCAGCGGTCGGACAGGGACCCCCACCGCAGAACGTGTAACCGGAATCGAGGCCGCTCGAAGCGTAACTGCTAATGGTAGCGCCTGCGGCGATGGCGCAGTTGATGGCCCCCGGGTCGAATCCGGTGCCGCAGCCAAACTGACTGTTTGTGGCTGAAATTGCAGCTTCGGCATTCGCCAGATTGAAGAAGCGTGCGTCGCCTACGTGGTTGGTATCAATGCCGAGCAGCGTGCGCGTCTCAATATTGCGAAGGTAGTCAATTGTCAAAACCATTCCCGGTCGTATTTCATGTTGCAAGCCGGCGTTCATTTGCAGGGAGCGTGGGCTTACGTAACTGGGCGCTAACAGATCGGTGCCCGTGACGTCCTCTCCATCGGCCAATGCGTTGCCGATGAATGACGGATTGCTCGCCGGTCCCGCAGCCAGAGTGGAGGCTTGATACTGAGCTTGGAGTGCGGAGATTTGGCCCCCTACGCTCCCGATCGGTTGGCCACAAAACGTAGGCGTGACCGAGCCGCCGTTTGGCAAACTCAGTGCAGATGGGCTGCCACTGGAACAAACCGTTGTGTCCGCGAGGAACAAGCCCTTCTCCAGCCGCGCTGGCCGATCAAATTCAATGTTGTTCCAGATTGAGTTCTCGTAGAAAAGGCCGACGCCGGCGCGGATTACAGTTTTGCCTTTGCCCGAGGGATCCCACGCGAAACCGATTTGCGGCGCGAAGTTGAGATTGGGCTGGTGCACTCGACTACCCAGACCGGAATAAAATTGATTACCGAACTGATTCAAAGCTGAGATTGGTCCCAGGTCACTGTCACTGCGTCCCGAATCCCTCACATAGCGCAAGCCGTAGGTGAGCGTGAAGTTCGGCCGCAATTTCCAGGCGTCGCCAAGGTAGAGCGAAATCCGATTATCCGGCCCGCTACCGCCGGCGGGAAATCCAAACGCCGGTATTTCCGAATCAAAGCCCTGTCCATTGCCCAGAGAGACGTTGGTCACCGGATAATTCAACGGGTTCGCCGCGCCGCCAGGAAAACATGGAGCGCTGTTTCCCGGAGCATTGGTCGCGCAAGGAGCATTGGCGAAGGCCTCGGTGCCGCTATTGAGCGGTGAGCCAACCGCCGGGGCGAGCGCCAGGAAGCTTGCGAACCCTCCGCCGAAAATGTGGTTGAATCCACCGCCGTAGCGAATAATGTGCGCCCCGAGTGCTCTGCTGCCGTCGTACTTGATCTGATGGTCAGACTGATAAGTCTGCTGTGGAGCCAGAAAACTTGGACCGGAACAAAACGAGTCCAGGCCAGCAGTCAGGCAATCGGGGTCGCCGCCAATGGCCAACTCGATTCCCGGAAGCGGATCAAAGATACTGCTTCCCGCCGTCGCGTCCACGATTGCATTGCGAAACTTCGTATAGCCAAAACGAATGCTGTGCGTGTAAGGCCCGGTGTTGAAGTCCAATCCGAGGGCGTGAACGGGTGTGTGATTGACGTTTTCAAAAGGCTGGAAGCTATTGGGAATGATGGCCAGAACACTGTGGTTCTGGTCGTACGAGAAGCGATAGAAGAACTTGTAATTATTATTAATCTGCCAATCGAGGCGTCCCAGGCCTTCCACTTCCCGGAACGGAGAACTGTAACTGCCGACGAGCGCAGAGAACGGACCGGCCGGGAGCACCGGATTCAGCAGGTCCTGCTTTGTCCGCTCGGCATCGAGGAAAAAAAACAGCTTGTCCTTGAGAATGGGACCGCCAAAATTTCCGCCGTACTGGTTGCGCTGGAAAGGATTGTCGGTGCCACCGGGCAGATTGGCGTCGAGCGTCTGATCGCGAAAAGCGTAGTATCCCTCACCATGGTACTTGTTGGTACCGGACTTGGTGGTCACATTAACCGAACCGGAAGAAGTCAGTTCAGTGGAGAGATCGAGGGACGACTGCTGAAGCTGAAATTCCTGAATGCCGCTGGCGGGCACGTTCTGCGTAGTCGTGCCTACGGTTTCATCGCTGATGTCGAGCCCGTCCACTTCAATGCGGGCGGTGCGGCCAAAACGCCCGCCAAATGAGATGGAAGAAAATCCATTCTTGGTGGGATCAAAGTTTCCGCCGTCCTGGATTTGTACTCCCGGCTCCAGTTGGGCGAGGTCGAGAAAGTTCCTGCCATTGATGGGCAGGTTCTCAATCTGATCGGTGGTCAGCACTCCTTGCACGGTCGCCTGCTGCGTATTGATGGTAATCTGTGACCCCTGCACTTCCACCACCTGGGTGGCCTGACCAAGCTGCAGCTTGACGTTCCCCGAAGCGGTCACGCCCACTTGCACGGTCAACGAAATCTCTGAGGTCTTGAATCCCTGCGCTTCCACCCGCAACACGTAATCACCAGGGGTCAACGCGCCGGAGGTGTATGCCCCCGCGGAAGTAGATTTTGCGGTAATCAGCCGTCCAGTAGCCTTGTTGCTGATGGATATCTTCGCGCCGCTCACTACTGCGCCAGAAGGATCGGTGACCAAACCCTGAATGCTGCCCGTGGAAATTGTGGTTTGAGCCAGCAACGGAACCGAGCACAGCGCGACAAAGAACAGAGAAATAGAGGCAACGCAAATCCGCAGCTTGCGGCGGAGCAAAGCTCTGACCGGCAACATGGGCACCATCCTCATTCGTTTGTGTACAGACGATTTCTGCAAAACTACCTTTTGATTGCAGGCTTGAAAGCGGTAACCAATTGTAAACTGACTTTCGCTTGCCCGGCGCGCGAAACAATTTCATCGAAAGCAACAACTTCAGGTTGCGCCGAATTCAAAATGACCGGAATAAAGACGACCGGAAAAAGACGACTGGAAACGGATGCCTCGGGACGACTCTATTCCTCTGATTCCGTCCGCGAGCGAACCGTTGTACCGGAGCCGAGCCAGGTAATGTGAAAAAAGTCGTGCAGGGATAGCCAAATCCAGGCCGCAAAGCCCCTAGCGTTCGAGGATTTCTTTATACGCATTCAATGCGACCTTCTGCGGTTGGCTGGGGAGCAGCACATCCGCAGTGCGGGTGGTATTACCTGCGATTCCGACCTGGCCGATGCGGATCATGCCCTTGCCAAAGTCAGCAAATACCGGAAGCAGCATGACAAAGTGTTCATCGACCTCGCTCTGGGTCACGGTCATATGCAGCTTCACCTTGCCCCCGTCCGCGGGAGCCACCTGGTACTCGAAGTGGTAACGCGGAATTTGTGTGCCATAGACCCACTCGTCGAAAAACCAGTTCAGCCGACCATTTCCCTGGAGATCCATCAGCTTGGTCATATGTTTCTCCGCAATGGCCTTGAACGATTCAGTGGTCGCCGGCCGGTCGCGGTGGCTCTCCACAAAATCATGCATCATGGCGATGAACGCCTTGTCTTTATCCTTCTCTGGATCTTGAGTGCTGAACATCATCGAGCGCAGCATCTCCAGCACGTAGGCACCTTTGGGATACGTCACATTCTGGTAGGCACTTTCGGTGCGTGGAGAAATCAGGCGCGTCCCCATCCACAACGGGCCGGCGTCGTTTGGAGCGATACCGTAATTATTCTTCTCCAGAAGACGGTGGCGCAGACGCTCCCAAAAGTCGATGTAATCCTTCCGCCAGTCCCCGGCCACGCCTTGCTGCAAAAACAGCCCGGCAGAAAATTCCGCAAAGCCCTCCGACAGCCACTGATCATGGTAGGAGGCCCAGCCCACCGCATGCCCCCACCATTGATGGGAGACTTCATGCGGCGTCACTTCCTGCACGAAGCCGGTGAATTTGCTGTTGATCTGTCCGAAGAGCATCCATCGCTGTGTCGAATCCGTGTAGGCGGAAATAGGAAGGTAAACCAGGTTGGGCCATGATTGGCCGAAATTAAAATTCGGCTGCTCGGTGATCGAGATGTCGTCATAACCACTCTTGCCAAAGTAAAAACTGCATAACTGCAGCTGGGCGCGCGTTTGTTCCAGGGCATATTTCGTCATGCTTTTCGGCGCCATGGACTGTAGCGCTCGCTGCCGGCGCAAATTGTCCGGTAACTCGCTTAAGTAGTAGCCCGAAATCTTGTAGTTCGTGATCTCATCCGGCAGTTCAAGCTTCTGATATTCGCCGTAGTTGAAGCCAGCCACTGCGACCGGCACCGGCGTCACCCAATGGCTCACGGCCAGATCCTGTTCAACCGATTCCGATTGCAGCCTGCCTACGCTGATCACTTTGTATCTGCGCGGGACCTTGAAGATAAGATCGTATAGTGTCTTTTCGCCAAATCCGTTCAAGTTGGGATACCACGATGTTCGGGCCCCAACATAGAAACTGCCCACACCAGCTTCTTCCAAAACCTTGTCGCCCGCATACTCCACATTGATGGACTGTTCCTTGCCGAGCGGCGGCGCTTGCGGAAGGATCGCGTAAAACGAACCATCCTCCTTGCGGCTCTCCTGAATGAAATAAAGGTCCTGGCCCTGCTCATCCGTGACCCGCGAGACCCGGAGATTTGGCAACAGGCCAAACTTAAGCACTCTCTCCCCGGCAACCAGAGGCTCGAATGTGATCGTGGCGCTGCTGAACAAATGTTCGTTCCGGGCAATGACGGTCTCTATCTTGTAGCGGTGAGTAGCGAACAATCGGCGGTCTTCACTGGACCTCGCCGTGCGATTCGCGTACTCAGACTTCAAATGCGAAAGGTACCAGACGCCATCCTCCATCCCCTCCGGATCGTAGTTGATCAAACCAACTTCCTCCGGCGAATCGAGTTGAGGCAGCGCTCCTACCCGCGCCCTCTCGAAAAAACGGAGATCTTTATGCTTCTTGCCGCGGAGATAGGCATTGAAAAATTGCGGATGCGCTCCGTTGTAGACAGCAGCCAGAAGATCGGCATCCACGTTGTCCATGGTTTCGCCCTGCAACAGATAATCCGTGAAACCCAAAGCTTGCTCGCGACGCTGGCGCATCCTTTCCCGCCAGAGAGCGAGCACAGATGCGGCTTCGGATGCGGGTTCCGTCCGCTCCCCCAATCCTGCAAGAAATTTCGCGCGGGCGTCTCCTGTGAACCGGAAAACAACCTCGGTGAAATCTTCGTTGACCTCGGCTGCGCCAGTGCGCCGGCTCAGTTCGTGGGCGTCGAGGGTAATTACCGGCTTGAGATTGAAATGCCCCTCCCCAATGAAGATCGCCCCGGTAACAATCCCATTCACCGGACTCAAGAACGTTAGCGTCCCTTGCTGAAATTGGAAGGTGGCGACGTCCCATGGCAAAGTGAAATTGTCGAATCGAAATGTCTGGCCCAGCCCGAGTCCGCGGAGTTGCCGGTAGACTGGGTCAGAATTGACGAACGCCAAACTCTTTCCGGAAACAGAGACGCTCGTCTTCTGTTGGGCAATCTCGAGCGTGAGTTGCAGTCGTACCGGCCCCTGCAAATCTACAGTCTTTACCAGGGGTTCGAACCCTTCCCTCGTCACCTGCACGGAATAAGCTCCATGCTTCAGTTCGGGAGATGCAAATTTGCCCTGTCCGTCCGACGAAAGTACCAGCGGCTGCACCAAATCCCCGCCGCTGATCTCCACCCGCGCTCCCGCAATCACAGCGCCTGATGGATCCTGGACCGTCCCGGAAATCGTTTCTGCGCGCAGCCACATCGGCCCCGTCAGCCAAAGAAGAAATAACGCGATCTTCAAAAACAAACAAAAATGCCGTCCGCGTCCTTCAGCAGGGCGATGCATGATGCGGCAAATATAGCAATATTTCGGGCCTCTTGCGCGATTCAGGATGTTGGCCCTAATTCATTGAGATTCAGGTGTCCAGGCGACGCTTCGGAAGGGATTACCGCAGCATATTTTTGAAATAAAGCCCCCTGGCAGCGGCAGGATGGAAGTAATTCCCCAAGAATCGCTAAGATACTTGGTGAGCGCGGCAGGATTCGAACCTTCGACCCATGCCTTAAAAGGGTCGCCAACCCAATTACAAACAACAACTTGCACGTCCAGATTACTCAGTTGCGGACTCGACGGTGCTGCCCGATCTGTTGCCTGGGGAAGAAACCCGGGTTTGGAGTGATCAGGCCTATAAGGGACAAAGCCCTGTAATTAAGGAGTGCGCACCTGGCGCGCAGGACCCCATCGTCGCTACCGGTACAAGAACGGGATTGACCAACAGGAGCGGGCCAAGAACCGAACCAAATCGAGGGTGCGTTCGAAGGTGGAGCATGTGTTTCAGGTGAAGCTGAAATTCGGATTTGTGAAGGTGCGTTACCGGGGACTGAAGAAGTACGCGCATCAGCTGTTTGTCATTTGTGGGTCGGTCAATTTATTTCTCAGCCGAAAGAAGCTGCTGTTGGCGACCAGCGCATAACTGGAAGATGCCGCTTCGCGCTGCGGTGAACCAAGGCGAAGGCAAGAAACCCGAGGTAGAGCCGAGCTTCATCGCCCTGCTATTTCCTGAGGTACTACATTTCAGGGATCAGAGACGTACTTGTTCAGAGAGTCCCTAATGGTCGAAAGGAATGTTTGGAGATCGAATTTGCGGCGTTTCTTGGCCGCCGCCTTGGGTGTCATGACTTGCGCCTCTCGATACTCTGTGATGTCAGGAACCCATCGTTCGGAGAAGGAATATTTTATTCGAGGTTCGGCACGCCCACCTCCCCATTTTGTTCGTTGTTACAAAAATGGAACAAACAAGTTTTGCGGGGTCGGCAGCCATGCTTCGACGACCGAGGTCATCCTTGGTCTCTATATTGCGGAGCCGGACGCGCTTGGCGGGTATCAGATGGCTCTTGTTCAGGCCCAGCGAATCATGACGAACGGCACGATACCAGTCGCTAGCACGACCATTACCAGTGACGGCCACTTCTCTACGAATACGTTTCGCAATGTAAGGTGTCGTTTCTAAAGAATGGCCCAAAGGCAGGGTCTCCTCTGGACCGTTCTCTTCTACTAAATGGGGGAGGGCTATCGGGGCGCGTGCTGCCGTCCCACTGCTATCGCCATTGCACGCACGTGAGTTTCACGGCTGTGCTCGGCATGGACGTGCTTCAGCATTGCCTGAGCGGCCAGCGTTCGCGGGTTTCCAATGCTTCGTTTAAAGTCTTGGATGCGCTCTGTGTGAGTGCAGGCGCGACACACGAGCGTCGTACCCCGATTGTCTCTGCCGATGCGGTACATAGTAGCTACAGCGTACATGATGTCTTCCGGTGTCAGTGTGATTAATTTCGTCTCTCGGATAGTAGTCACCCTCGTTAGGTGCTGTACCAATGCCCTCCGCAGCGCTCGCCAATGAAGCGTAGCCTTAAGGCATGTACACCACGACCAGAAACATTGCAGGCGGCACTTTTATGACATGCAAAGATTGCGGGCACGCCGTCAGCATGAACAAGATGTGCGAGAAGCCGCTTCAATCGGCAACCGACATTCTGAAGCACATGGCTGCCCATAACGCCTCCCACGCCTTCGCGTCGGTTGGGCGCGTCAGCCGACCGGAACTGGAAATCGTCCCCATAATTGAATTAGCCCACGCTCTCGGCGTCCCACCAGGAGTAGATCGCTCGGAGCCCCCAATCGCCCAATTAAGTCCGTTGCCGCCAGAGTGCGCACTCGCCGGATTCTCCTTAGACCAGTTGAGGCTGGGTGAGGCTCTGTCAGCTATGTAGGGAGTTGCTGGAGATTCTGGCGACCGAGCACTGACCCACAGTCCGACTGAAACCCTCGTTCAATCTGCCATAATCTCTCAACGTGCCGGCGCTATCGACTGTCGCCGAGGAAGCAGATCGTTGATGAGTATTTCGATACCGACTCAGTAGACGATGACTGGGTTCCGTGCTACAACATTGCCCCCACCCAGCATGTTCCAGTCATCCCCAGAAAAGACGTTGAGCGGTGCTAGGCAGATAGATCAACACCGGGCTAGAGGCGTGGCATTGGGTTCATAATTAGTAGGTTCATTGTTTACCGGGTTGGCCAGCGATCGCGGTAACTCCGAAGTACGCTGAGCGCCCACGAGGAATCGCCGAGGATACCCTACACTGTTGCGCATGAGACCCGGCAAGTATGACCGTAAACATCAGTTACTGATCACCGGTGCTGAACTGCGGGAGTTGAAGGAATTAGATCTTGCGGAATCGTTTGGTCTGGATCGTCGTATCGAGCGTTACGAAGGAAAACGTCCGTTGGGATTGTATTGTTGGGATCTGGAGTGCTTGGTGGAAAGTTTGTCGATGGTCTTGGATGGCCGCTACTACGGCGAGCTGCCCCCGAAGCGCAGGCCAACGGTGCAGCGCTTGCATGATCGGTTACGCGCCGAGTATGACTCCGAGTATGGGCAAGATCGGGACGTCACCGGGTAAATCCCAGTTGAACTCAAACCGGTGCGGCGGCGAGACCTGGCGAAGGCGGTGGCGCAAGGATGACGGGAACCGCGAACCGAGGTGGGAGATGAAGCGAGGAGTGCACGGGGTCCAGGGGTGTTTCTGGGGCGGGCACAGATCGAGAATCTTGTGCGGGTCGCTGGAACCCAGTAATTCCAGCAAAACATCGAAGGGTTTCGTGTCCTGCTGTTTGGCGGTTTGCAGAATACTGGTGAGCACGGCCTGAGCGCGAGCTCCCCGGGGGGTGCGGTTGCCGCCCCCAGTTTTTACGTGCGCCGATAAGGGCGCGGATGGCACGTTCGCTCACATTGCCCCGAGAAAACGGGGCGGCTTGTCGTTTGCTCGCCCGCTGAGCTTGTTCCAGTTGCCGCTTCAGTCTCTCGTTCTCCTGGCGCAGCCGTTCCTGCTCCCGTTCCAGTTGTTTCTCTCGCTGCTCCAGTTGCTGCTCTCGTCGCCGCAACTTCTCGTTTTCTTGGCGTAACTGTTCGATCTCCAGCCGCGCACCACGCCACCGCTCCTGAAGCGAAGCTACCTTGTGCTTCCACTCACGCAGGGTTGAGATCGGATCAAAGGCCATGGAGTCTACTTACGCACCTTCGCAACTTACCGTAGCGAAGTGCGCATAATTTGCCCAGCCTCATGTCGATGCCGAATCTAATTGATTAACTTTCAGGTAGCCACGCCAGCGGAGGGCCCATTTTCAAGAGTTCAGATACGGTAAACAATGAACGTCTACTTTACGAGATGCCTGGAGTCATTGTGCGCGCGGGTATTCTCGCGATTGTTGCGGCTGGTGTGGCGTTCGTGTGCTTTTTGGAACGCTGTATGTTGTCTTGGCTCGCAAGACCTGCGATCGGCTTTCCTGATGGAACGGCGTCATCAGCCTGACTGCCAAGGTCGGGTCTGAGTGTAACTGCCTTCCATGAGAATGCCGGTGGATGTCAAGTAAATTTTGATTTTGTCTTTGTTTTTTTGGTCTTTGCCTTCCTGAGATTCACCTTTCTTCCTTAGCGGAGAGATTTTGCAGAGCAGCCCGGAGCAGTCAAGGGCGCGCCGGGGGTTGGGCGCGGCGCAGCGAACCCTTGACGGCGAGGACGGCTCTGCCATCGTTCCGCTGGGAAGGAAGGTGAGCA
>JGI12635J15846_10001246_pt1 | contig 22215 bp, 22 predicted proteins | sample BlaSpr_A8_OM2_M2_FD_15846 | JGI IMG/M metagenome (IMG submission 15846) | reverse complement strand
CAAGCCGATCGAGATCGAAAGCGCGAGGCCATCCATGAAACCCGAAAGCGTGGAGCCTTCCTTCGCCATTTTAATGAAGAGCTCGCCCGGTCCTCCCCCTTCGTACATCCCGACAATGATGTAGCCCTCGTGGCCGCCTATAGAGAACTTGTGCGTGAGGGACTTCCTTTCATCCGGCAGCTTACGCCGTTGGGCACGGACGAACAGGTCCCGTTGTTCCGGTGCCCCGCTAACGGCTTTTTTCTCTTCTCTTTCACTTTGCTCCGGAGATCCACCAGGTGGTACNGCTAAGGCGGCTGAGTTTTCTGCTAGCATCTGTTCCTCCACACCGATCGAGCATGTTCAAACGCTCGCGCCAGCGCCGGCTGCGTCGGCGACAGCAGTGACAAGGTAGTGCGAATGCGAGCATCCGACACAACACACCGCCTTCGTTGCCGCCGCAACGGCTGCGACAAATACCGGGGGGATTCCAAGCGTCTCGCCGGCGCGTGAGCAGAACTCGGGCATGACCGATCGTCCCGCCAAATCAGCGTCTGCACGCAAGAGTTCCAGGTCAACGATCCCATTCACCCCGCGAAAGAGAACTCTGTTCTCCAGTGGAGGGCGTCTGCCATGTTCGACCTTTCCAGGTTCATGCTTCGTGATGAGTAATTGGCAGGTTCGGCCGGTTCGAAATAACTCGATTCGCACAAGGATTGCAGCTACTACAACTGCGTGAACTCCGTTCACTCCGATGGCATCGATTGGATGGAGATAGGGCAGTGGCTCGCCATACGGCCCACAGAACGTAACGTACCGTCCGAGGTCCTTCACGGCACCGCCGGATTCGATCCCTCGCACCACATAGCGTTTGGCCAGATGTTGGTGTTCGAGGCTCACCTGGGATTGCGCAAATATGCCTACTTCATTCAAGCGTCGTAGCGCTCGCCTCGACAAAGTGAGCCCCTGACGCGCCAAAGAGTCTTGCTTGTCCGGCATGTGCCACCTCCTCACGCGGATTGCCGAACGGGAATCGGACAACCCACCGCTCGACGAATCATTTCTTTGCGACAACCTGCCCAGCACAGGTATTTTCGCGGGTCTTCAATGGAGATCGCCAAGTTGTCACCACTTCGATCCTGACCGGCTTCGGCACAGGACGGACACTGCGCAACGTAGTTCCTGCCAACCTTGCGAACCTTTCCGACATGATCGAGGATGCGAAACTCGCGACCGGATGTGTGAACGAAGGGAGCAGACTGGTCTGCCGAGGGGCGTTTTCTATCAAACTCAGGTGGCATTGTTTTGCCCGCAACGAAGGTCCGTAGTTGTTCTTCGCTCACTTTGCGAAGGCAGTTCAGATATGAGATCTGTCTTTCCAGATTGTAGTCCGCCCCGTAGAACCAATATCGCCGGTTTGCTCCGCGATGAATCCCAAGCGGTCCACGCATGGCGTTACCAAATTCTCCCTGTCGCAGCTCATCGTGCTTCGGGAAGACTTCGATTCCTTCCGCCAAGCCAGAGCCTCTGATTCTCACTCCGAGTTTCAGCGCTAAGTTGTAGATGTAAATTCGGCACTCCCGGGCCAAGGCAGGCCTCTCCAGGAAAATCCACAGATGCCCACCGCGCTTGCTCATCTCCAAGGCGGCCTCCCCCTTATCCTCGTGGAGGCGGTACTGAAGCTTGAGCAGGTCTTCCATCGCTCCGTCATAATCCGCATCGATGGCCACCCATTTGGAGCGTTGCGTGGCTGGGTTAATGGCATACAGCCCAATCGTGATTTCACCTTCCAGATGACGGCGGATCGTGTTGCCCGTTAGGCTTACCTCCGAGCTGGTAGCCGTCTTCTTTGGTCGAAAGTAGTAGTGTCGTCCACTTTCAGGATGCGGTCGGAGCGACTGCAACGTGTAGGCCAGCCGGTTCACAAACAATGAGCGGTAGGCCAGGACAACAGCAGGGCTGGCCTTTACTGGTTTCGCCACGACCCCTCCTTTCCGAAGACGTCCCGAATTCGACAGTCGCGCCTTGTCTAAACCCAGATCTCCTGGCTGTCAAATAAGTGAGGATGGGCTGTTCTTGGCCGGGTCAACGCGGATTTTAGGAGGCGACGGAGGGCGGGGAAACTTGGACAGACGGGGTGTCTATCCTCGGTCGGGACCCCGCTTGGATGATCCACTGGTCCTTACTCCGAAGCAGTTGGGGACTCTCCACTATGTCCAGAAAGCGGCACTCTCGGACTAAATGCTCGAAATCGGCAGTATTGTATCCGCCGAATTTTTCGTCCTCGAAGTCCACCCAAAACCAAATTTTCAAGCGCCGGTCATAGATATAGAAGGCACCCGATTCAGGATCTCCGGGGACCATAAGGAACACTAGAAGCGCCTTCTGAAACTGGACCCATTTAGTGGTCGCCCGGAGGTCGGCTACTTCAAGCAGTTTGCCGACAGCTCTCTCCAGGGAGCAGCCAACTTCTTTCGGCGCATCCTGAAGGTTAACGATGGGAAGTACATTCATCTGGCCAAACATTCTCTTTCTCCTTTCAATCAGAACTAAAAAGCCGATGACCGCATGCGGGAAAATGAACTGCTGGACAGCGAGCGGAGATGGTGTAAGCATTCCCGAAAAGGCCTAGAAAGCCGGTCCACCCGTCGGAGGGCCAAATTATTACCGACACGAAGAGGAGGACTTCAATGGAAAGGCGACGCCGTTATGCTAGTTTTCGCGCAGCACTTTTGTTCGCTTCGTGCCTGCTCGGTATAACTTCTGCAGCAGAACCGTTGCGCGCTCCACGCATAGTGGATCTGTCTGCGCCTGACGGGACCAATCTCAAGGCAACGTATTTTGGGGCCGGCAGATCCGGACCAGGTGTTCTCTTACTGCATCAATGCAACCGGCAGCGCAAGGTCTGGGATGACCTTGCAGAGAAGCTTGCGGCGGCGGGAATCAACGTGCTCACACTGGATTACCGGGGCTTCGGCGAGAGCGGTGGCGAACGATTCGACAAGATGCCTCAGCAGCAAGCTGCGCAAGTAGTGGCCGACAAGTGGCCGGGCGACATCGACAAAGCCTTTCAGTATCTGACATCGCAGCCTGACGTCCAACATGACACCATCGGTGTGGGCGGTGCCAGCTGCGGTGTCAACAATTCTGTTCAGACGGCGCGTCGCCATCCGGAAGTAAAATCCTTGGTGCTGCTGTCCGGCAGCACAGATCTTACTGGCCGCCGGTTCCTTCGCGACTCGGCAAAACTGCCTGTGTTCTTTTCGGTCGCCGACGACGATGAATTCCCCCCAACTGTCCAAGTGATTGAGTGGCTTTTCACACTCACCTCAAATCCAGGAAAACAATTGGTACATTACGCTANTGGAGGCCACGGAGCAGACATGTTCCCGGTCCATCCAGAGTTGCCGGGCAAGATCGTGGACTGGTATGTGACTACCCTCATTAAGACACCAGGACATGCCCCGCCGGCTACAGATTCTGCTACGGTACCCAAAGAAATACATACCTTGGACCNGATTGATCAGCCAGGTGGCGCAGCCCAGGTAGCGCAAATGCTGGAAGAAGCGCGCCAACATAACGCCAAGGCCACCTTGTTTTCTGAAGCCATTGTGAACTTCATGGGCTACGAACACATGCAATCCGGGGATACCAAAGGAGCGGTCGAGATCATGATGCTCAATGCCGCAGCGTATCCTAGCTCGCCCAACGTGTATGACAGTCTGGCAGATGCCTATCTCGCGGACGGCCAGGGGGATCTGGCGCGGCGGAACGCGGAGAAAGCACTCGAACATCTCAAATCAGACACGACTGATACCGAAGAGCGACGCAGGGGGATCAAAGCAAGCGCGGAGCAGAAGCTGCGGCAGCTAGGCGACGCGCCGCAATAGCTTGCCGCTACCTCTCAGATCTGTATCTGCCTAGTCAGACACTCCCGAACTGCTGCTTTCCAGAACACCGCGGATCGCTTTACTCCAGACTGTGGTGAAAATCAACAGTGCAACACTGCGAACTGAGATGCTGGAAGCAATCGAACTCTTGGAGAAACAAGTCACTCTCAAGCAGCAGCGGTTCGAGTCACCTGGGTGGCTCGAGCATGCGCCAATCATCTCGAGAACGTCGTCTTCGGCCGAGATTATCGACCAAAGCGAGGATAGTAAGGGAAGTAGTGCTGCGTATTCACTCACTTAGAGGGGAGCCGAAGGGTCAATCCGCACGCAATGCGTACCCATAGAAAGCTCAATAGAAGGGCAAACGATAATTCACAGGCGTTGCCGCGGTACGAATCGCCGCGCCGTCCAGAGCCTCCCGAAATGGAATCGGATACTTGGAAGAAGTGCTCGAAACCGGTATTTCCAGCAGTTCTGAATGCCAATCGCCGACGAGCCCAAAGAACACGGCACATTGGCAGTTCCGGAAGAATCTTGAGATAAAGCGCAGCAAGTCATAATTTGTGACCAGGTAAAGCACTCGACCGAGGTGTACTTCCTCACTTACGCTGGATGCAATTGCACGGTAGCACTTCATCGCTTTTGGCGTGCGTTCATACTCCAGGGCAAATCGATACTCTCCAATCTGCGTCCGAACTGTGACGACGGCGTCGTAGTCTTTGGCGAAGCCGTAGTCAGTGAGCTCATTTTGTGAACGAATTTGCACGGTACTTGTCCACCGGACTAGCATTCGAGAGCGCATCAAGCTGAGATGGATATCATTCAGCCCGACTGCGTGGAGAAGGCTCTGATTGCCGTTCTTGGCGCTAGATCGGCCATGCCTGATCAGACAGTATTCACCCAAGCATTGGAGCAGCTCTGCGGCGTCACCCGCGAGAGAATACACGACGTCTCCTGTTCCGGCCACGGCTGTCTGTCGCGTTACAAGTCTTCGTTCAACCAATCTCCTCATTCTCCAGTCAAACGAATTCCGGCTGCGTTCGTAGCCGTTCAATTCCATGAACTCAAATAATTGAGAGCGCGTGATGAATTCAGAATGCAGGATTTGGCGCAAGAGTGGCAGATCGCGCGATTGGTTGAGTTGAATCGATCCTTTCGGATAGCGCATCCTTCAAATCTCTATGCGGACGCTAACTGGAGCCTTGCGCTCCAGGGCCAAGACACAAATGGGCGCACGACGAACCTACCCACCTCACCGCGTAGCCAGGCATGAGCCGGCATCAGGAGCATGACTTCTTGTTGGTTGCGGGATTCGCTGAAGGAAATTAACAGTGTGCCTTCCGACTTCCACGCGGGCGAGCCCACGTCTAGGTGACCGACCTCGGAAGCTCTCGCGACCACCAGAAAGTAGTCAGGCTGCCGCGGCGCTGACAGCATTCGCTCGAACAGCACCTTGTTTTGACCTTCCCAATTGCATGGGTCGGCACATTCAAAGACACTGTTCACCATGCGCAGCGGATAATTCGGATCGAAACCTCCCACTCCGTTGAACCGAACATGACCAACAATTTTCGGTCGAGTTCGGATCTTCCCGTTGACGGGAACTCCGGTCGTGTTGAAGTACGCCGCTCGGACAAACCGTCTTGGATCGCCTGGGTCCCTTCCGTCACGTCGGCGCCAGACGCTGCCAAAACCAGTGATTGTGACCAGCATTTCCGTCAGACTCCTTTCAAGCGCTTGTTCCTCTGCCGTTCGGCATACAACTCTTCCTGCAGCCGGTTGATCTGACCGACAAACCTGGCGCCATCGCCATTGGAGCTGGTTGACACCGGTTCCGCGACGCCACTGCCTGTGTCTCGCGGCCCATTTACCTTCTTTGACAAAGCATCGAGTCGTATGGAAAGGTCGGCAACGATAAGCGCTTTCTGCCGGAGCTCTTCCTGAAGCTTGTTGCGGTCCTGCGTCGTGGCTTCGAGTTGACTCGCGACGCGCTGGAGTTCCGCTTTCAGACTATCGGTCTGCGTCTCGCCCCAGCCGGGCCGCGCGTCTCCTGCTTCCGAGGCCTCGATAACGCGATTGCACTGCTCGATGTGCTGGTTATATTTCTCGATGGCTTCGGTTGCCGCCTGACGGGATAAGAGATCGTGGCTGTAGACGTCGGCCATCATCTCCGCGGTGACTCGCATGCTCCGGCGGTGGTCCAGATACAATTTGGTGCAGGCAGCCATCATGAGCAGCATGCCCGCCGTCACTGACACGCCGTACCAGAAGTACTGTTCCTTCACGGTTGCCTCGAGAAAAGCCTTACGCCGTTTCTCCAGCCAGGTTCCGTAGTCGAAGTTTCCCGGGTTGAATTGCTTCAGCATGAATTCGTACCAAGTTTCTCGGTCACTGTTCTGTCGCGGCGGCGTTTGCGCTGGTACACCTGGCGCAGCATTGGTCAAGACGATCATTAGCAGACCGCGACAGATTGCCAGTCTCATATTCCTACTCTCAGTGCGCGCGTCTCGTATACCGCGTTTCCCTGAGTTCAGCACCCTTAAAGCGGAGATTGGCCCCCACCGATGTTGCACGGGACTGTTTCAGCCGAGGAAAGAGCGCAGGCTCGAAATGGGGCACCCGGACGTCCGCTGGAGGGCGCACGTGCAAGTGCTTATGGAGAGTTCCGCGGGTATCATCCGTCATCAGAATCTCCATTTGACCTTTCGGCAGATTCTTGATGTGCTCGTCGAGCGCGCGCGTTTCCGTGGCTTGGACATCGATCGCGCGGCCTGTCTCCTCATATCTTTCCAGCCCGAAGAACTTCCATCTCTCCATGGACAGATTGCGCCGTGTGACCTGATGTTCCGCCGAGGCCCGCAGAAAATATCGCGCCGTTTCCTCGTCGCGGGTTCGCAACGTCATTGTTGTGTTTGGGGCCGAGGCCACATCCTCTTTGAACCCACGGCCGACAGGCATGAGCTGGGGGAGGCTTTGCATCGAGAAAAGAAATGCCGTATTGGTACCTCTGGCTGTCTGCAGGATCTGCGGAAAGTTCCGGTATCCAAAGGGTGCGAACTCGTCGAGCACGACGCTGAAGAGCGGTCGGTTCGCGATCCGTCGCTGCTCGTCACTCTCATATCTCTTGCCGACAACCAGCTGTAAATTTTGTAATAACATTTTTCCGAGCGCGCGTACCGGCTCCGTGTTCTTGTTCACGTTCAAGGTCACAAACAGGATGAGTTCCTGCTCGATCACTTCGTCGAGTGAAAGCAGGTCTTCGTACGGGCCGGTGATGATGCTCAGCTCGTCGTCGAGAAACGTCATGCACTCGTTGAGCAGCCCCTGAATCTTCGGAACCCGCTCCCGGTCCTGGAATGACTGGTACAAATTCTTCACGGACATTTCAAAGTTCAGCTTTCGTTGGGTGCTGATGCTCGTGTCGTGCTCTAGGCGTCGCGAGGCTTTTGTCACTTGCTCCCGCAACACTTGTTCATCGATCGCCATGACCAGTACGTCATAGAAGTTGAATTTCAGTCCCGTGTAGGCGAGGACGCGGACGATGTCCGCGAGATAATTTAGCTGGTGCTTGCCGAAGAATTCGTCGTGTAGGTTGAAGGATCCGAACACCATATTGACCACCGGCATGTAGTTGTCATCGCTACAGTGAAAAGGGTTGTAGCGCACCGACAGGTTTGGACGGCTTGGGTTGATGACGCGTAATTGGCCAAGTCGGCCTGCACGGTGGATGTGCGGGAGGAGACTGTAGAAGAACTCCATGTCGGCTTTGCCATCGAGAATAATCATCGGAATGCGGTGCGGATCTTCCGGAGTACCGACAACCCGAAACAAATCCTGCGTAATGATGTTGCGCAGCAGCGTGGTCTTTCCCGATCCGGTCATGCCCATTACAATCGCTTGCATCACCCGAACGCGATCGGGCCAGAGCCAAGGTTTTCCATGCAAGTCGTAGCCGAGGACAACCGCACTCTGGCTCCAAGCCTTCTGGGTTGCCCGCTCATCTTTGCTCGGGCGGATAACCATGGGCAGATGAGGCCATTGCCTTTCCCGGCTTGAGCGTTTCGTCAACAACAGGTACGCGGTCGAGTAGAGAGTGGTCAGCACAATCGCGAAATAGCACGCTAACTCGGCGACTTGCCGGCCCGTCATGTGGTACCGCTCGCGCGCCACGTACCAGGCGAACCATCCCAAAGCAAGTACGAACACTGTGATGACAATCTCGTAGGTTTCTACAAGAGGCGCATGTTCACGCGGCGCTGAATACGCGGGGTTCATGACTCGATTATCGCGTCCTTGTGTCTAACAGGTTGTGGCCTCAGCGTACCTGGCGATGACTCGCGTCCTGCTTGCTCGACACGCGACTTCGACGGAATCACAGTCGTTATTGTCGGTCGCGCTGAAGTCAACAGAGACCCGACGATGTTGATCGCGATGGTGACCAAATACCCGAGGGCAAGTGAGACCCCAAGCGCCGAGTCCGTCTCTAAGGTTCCGGCGATATCAAGCGTCTTTGCGATGCAGTAGAGGTTGAAGAACGCAAGAGTGACCAAGCCCAATGTGAGAAAATCTGGGACGAGAACTGCGATCGCCTCCAATAGTTGGACGAAAAGACTCATCGAGCCACCATCATCAACGTGCGAAATTGAAATAGCAGAAGCAGCCTAGGAACGCGGCAAGTAAGATCGTGCCGAGTAAGAATGCAGTCCTGAGTTTGCGCCGTGCGGTCGAGTCGAATGGATTCCGGGGCTCGAACATCATGTCGCCCATTGCGCTGCCAAGCCCGATGTCCGGCCGTTGTCGCAAAAACTCGTTGATCCATGTGTGGACGTCACGCGGTGCAACAGGCGGCGGCATCTTAAAGCACCAGCGTGGCGTTAATCGGCCCCTTGGGACTTCCAAGGAATGTCAATCGAAGTACCGTCGGCTTCGCGTGCATCGGAGTCAGCTTGATCGCAACAATTCCAGCCGTTTCCTGGCCCGGCTCGATCTGCGAAGCGCGAATTTCGCCCTTTGCCACCTCGATAGGCGTCTCGCCACTGCACTTCAAACGTGCCGCGGCGTCCGGGCTCAACTGAGTGTTGGAAAGAGGGTAGAGCGACTCGCGATAACGCGGCGCATTGAGCGCCGCCACCTGCGGAGCCCCGGGCACATACGCTTTCTGGGTCCGGTTCCGAATCGTGTACCGGATGAAAATTTGTCCGTCATGTTCGAGCAAATCCGTCAAGTAGACCGCAACCCGATTCTTGTCAGAACTCGACCCATACAAGCGGACGGGCTTGGCATCGATGAGCACTTCCGCCGGCGACGGGCTACTCGGCCTGCCCGACTGATTCGCAGAAAGAGGGACGATTGGTGGATCGGCAACGGGCTGGTCAATCGCGAAATCCATTTGCGGGACCGCTCCTGGCGGATCGAGCTCATAGTTGAAGCGCCCGGACGCCGTCCAGACGAACAGATTCGTCGCCACACTGGTCTCCGTTGGTTCGATGAAGACCTTGTTCTCGCGCCATTCCACTTTGAATACGCGGCTGCCTACCGCAACCGTGCTGACCGCCTCAGTCATTTCGAGAACTGTCAGGTGGTTCAGAGCAGTCTGAACGTGCAGGATCTGCCCGTGATCTAGCTTCTGGACCTCCACTTTTTGTCCCCAGGCAGGCCACGCGAGGGCCGTAACTACAAAAAAAGAAAGGCAAATCTTGTTCACTGCCGCTTCTCCTATCCTTTATATATGGGGTGCCCAGGAGGCCCTGTGATTGAGCCTCCTGGACAGCTGTTGGTTTACGCTGGAGTTTCTCCTTGCGCTGAAGTCGTGCGCCTGTCGTCTGGCGACTCGCACAAGTTCCTGGTTGAACGTTTCACGGTGGCATGCTGGCGAATGTCGTTGAACACCAGTTTGCCGTCACGGATCGTGCCCGACCCGTATCGCATCGGGAATGGCTGCACGCGATCGACAATCTTCCCGTCCACGAGCACTTCTCCCTTCTTCAATATCTGAAGGAGGAAAATCTTGCGCTCGTGAGTGCTGCCGTCGCCGTTGGGGAATTGTTCAACGAGAAAGACGCGACCATCCTCGTCAAACTCGATTTCACCATCCACGAGATCGGGCACGAAGACCTGCACAGGCGTGCTGCCGGTCTCCGCCGCAATCTTGTCGATGATTTCCTGTGGAAAGGCATGGAACAGCAACGAGCCATTTCCCTTCCCCGCACAGATGACTGCGTGCAAGGACTGGCACCAACCGCCCCGGTTCTGCTTCTTTCCGTCCGCCCACGCTCGAACGATCGACCGCAAGGCCTGAAATTCCTCGCGTGACCGCTCCTTGTATGCGTAGACGGCACTCCGAGCGGCATTGCGCCGGGCACGTGCTTCGTTCCTGGTGGCCGGGTCGTTGCGCTGAGCCTCGTACTCGGCGGTTGCTTTAGTTAGGACTTCGTCCAAGGCTTGTTTTTCCTTGATGAGTTTTCCGATTTCCTCCGCGTAGATGCGGTTGACCAACCGGCATTCCTGGGACATCTCCCGCGTGAAGTGCTCGTTGGTAATCAGCCCGTGAAAGTCGGCGATCGGCAGTTTCGCGGAAAAGAAGTCTTCGACTTCCTTTCTGGCGAGGTTATAGAGGTACCCAATCTTGTCGGTGGGTAGGACTTCAACATGCACCGGCATATCGCTGACTCGATCCCTGTCCTTCAATTGCAGCCAAGGCGCGAGTGGTACCTTCTGGCGGATCTCGGCGATGAGCTGCTGGTTCACCTCGGTGCCCCACTTCAGGCTGTCCAAGGCGTGTTGCAGTTCATCCACGAGTTGGTAGGCCTCTCCTCGAAAACCAGCGGCGTAACAGGAGGTCTTCAGGTCGGTGATCGAGCCAATCTGATTTCCTTTCGCCTGATTCGCAACCAGTGCGAGATTCCACCAGGGACTCTGCTTCCTGGCACGCTTTGATTTGCCCTTTTCGTGCCGGTCCTGGTGTGCGAAACGGCTCTCCACAAAACGAGGGAAACGATCGCCTTCAACCACAGCGACGAGGTCGAAGTCGAAGTCTCCTCCGTTCTTGGCGGCTGTTTCACTGTGCAGGGTGAATGCTCCGTCAAGTTTGATCTGTTTCTCCACTAGGTCCACGACTGCCTCGCAGTCTATCGAGCAGCCGTTTTGCTCTTCGATGACTTGCGTCACGAGGGCGACCGTCTCTTCGGCGGACACCCGTGTGTAAGGAAGCAGGTCTTCGAACATGCGGATGGGGTAGCGGACAACCAAACCTTTCGAGCACGGAACCGAACTGACCGCCTGATCTTGAGGCAGCCAGTCGGATGCGGCGACGACCTGACCGTGATACAGATTGAGGAAGCCGTCGTCGGCAAGGGCAAAGCCTGGAATCTTGAAACCTCCGGCAGTGCAAAGCTTGAATGCCCACTTCGCCAGCATGCGGTTCAACGCGTTGTTGATGTAAGGATGTTTGATAAGGTAGCCACTCGAATCCACTTTGAGCACAGCCTCAACAACGGTGTGCTCGAAGGAGGTGTATTCCGAGTCGTTCGCCTCTTCCCATGGAGCTTGGGCGTGGGACGTGCCTAGGAGTTCGATGACTTTATCGTAGTTGCCATCCTCGCAAGCCGTCCGCAATTTGCGAGCCTGTTCCATGGCGAACGCTGCGATTTCGAGCTGGATGGACTCCCAGGGAGCGTGTTCGATAAGCGTGTAACTGCTATGGAGATCCAGCGTCCTGGAAACCTCCCGGATGCCGAATACCACCGGTCCCCGGTAGGTCCTAACCTCGATCTTCGGACGTCGCCAATGGAGAAAGTCCAAGAATCGCGTGGATTGTTTGTACTCGGGTTTCACACACGACTCTGGCAGGATGATGTCCGCCCCCAGCTTCTCGGCGACATCGTCCGGCATCACCTTGCATGCTCCTTTGGCCTGGGTATTTTCGAATGCCAGCCGAAACTGATAGAGACGGTGTCCGGGCAAATGAAAACGCTCGAACACCGACCGCGAGATCCAACCCCGGCAGTCATTCGTCCCCAATGTGCGGTCCTTCACGATCATCACCTTTGCGTCGGGTAACTGGATTCGCTGCTTGCACGGCGAGACCAGGATCCCGAAGTACGTAATAGCTGCTTCGGGCCATTTACGGAAACGCTCCGCAATCGCCGGCTCGTAGCGCTCATCCACGGCGTAGAACTTGCCGCTTTTTGCCGAGGCGCTTGCTCCTATGAGCCGGAACCGCACGCCATCCAGATCGAAACACCTCATGGATTTTTGGACTTCGTTCTCCTGGTGATCTTCGAGCCTTCCGGGTGGGACATTGAGCCGTGCGACGCGAATGCCGGGATAGAGACCCTGGAGGAGTGTATTTTCGAGCTGCTCCTCTCGGGCTAACCTCGGTAACCGTCGCTTCATCTGTCCCATCTCGTTGATGTCGAGCGTAATCACGGGCATCCCATTGCTTATTTCAGTCGGCATTTCCTCCTCCTTATTTACGTCCGGCAAAGAACAGACAAGGAGGCCGTTGCCGCCGGTCTCTTCGCTGTCCCGGGCCGAAAACGAGCTAAGGTTTCCGGCCAGGTTCGCGAAGAACCGGACCAGTTCGGTTGTTATGGGCGGTTCAACGCTTTCATTACCTCTTCGTTGCTGCCCTTCTTTCTCCCTTGCTTGCTCGGCAAAAAACAAACAAGGAGTTTGCTGACTCACTCTTGTGAGCCCGACCGGACACACGTCGAGCGAGCCAAGCACTGGTCCACAATCATTGGAGCTTGTGGACAGCTCTCGACAGACCACTTCAGTCTGTGAAGAAACTCTGCTTATCCAGCCTTGGGCGCGCCGCGGACGGCTTCTCGCCCCAGTTGGGGCTTCTTACCAGAGAAATCCGCAACGCCTCGCCACTCGGAAACGACGAAGTAGCTCAGGCCAGTCTTGAGTGACTCGACCATTGCCTCCGATTCCCTCGGGACCTCTTTGCTGAATTCGGGAACGCCGTTATTCCCTCCCGTTTTTGCGAGGAAGAAGCGCTGGACTTCCACTCCGCCTGGCTGGCCCGCTCGCACTTTGCGTGTTCCACGCGAGGAACTGCCCGCTTCCGGGCCTTTCCCTTGTCCGACTGCCTCTGTCGCACCTACCGCCNCCATCGAGACCTCCTTTCATCGACTCCCGCCGCCTCCAGGTGCATGTCTCCTGGCGGCACATCATCTACGGCCTGTCCTTATCGAGCGCGCTTTTTTGCAACAGTCCGGCCTCTCGCTCGCCGACCATCTGTTGTTCGCCGTACTCGGCCACGAGAAGTCCGCTCGGATTTGTTTCCGAGCGTGCCGTCTCGACCAGGCGCACGTTGTATTGCCCAACGATTTGATCCGTCGCCTCGGTCGCGTTTTTCACACGGTGAACTTCCTTCACGCCGAAGACGGTGTAGGTCCACGGCGTCCCCTTGACGTGCTCCATAGAGCGGATCTCAAAGTCCGAAATCATGTGATCGTTCTTAATCTTTCCCACGGTATCCTCGTCGCGAAGTTTGTTCATGGAATAGACGCGCAGGTTTGCGGTCATCATGTTCAAAGCCTCGGAAATGTTTCGGTCCACCGAGTCCGGCGTGTAAGCAAGATATCGACGGAGGAATTGGCGAATTACGGCCCTGCCTTCGAGGTCTGTAGGTGCAACGCCGACAGAAGCATCCGCAGACAGGCTAATCGTTGCAACCTTACCGCCGAGGGGCCCGCCGACAACCAAGGCGTTTCCATCCTTGTCGACGCGGATCACTGTCGGTGGCTGTATGCGGACATACATCGCGAATCCTAGAGAGCCCATCGCAAGCACGCCGAAGATCATTGCCAGGAGCATCGCGCGGTTCGCGTAGGCTCGGAGCATGCCGTCGTGCTCGTAATACTTCGTGTACCGGGTGACCTCGGGAAGCTCCGGCATATGATTTATCCTTCTCATCTGCTATTCCCCTCCTCTCAGTCCTCTGTAAGCCGACCCAAGCGAGTAGCCTACGTACCACGCCATGGCATGTGGAATGTTGAACCCGCGATACTGGCCGGGTCTGGAGAAGGAGTGGCCCGCCGCAACGGAGGAAGACGCAGGACTTGCCGTTGTTGCAGACGAAGCATCGCTGGATCCGCTGCTCGCTGTGACGGCACTTACCCCATTCATCGCGCCGCTCGATGGCGGTGTTGGAGACATCGAGGTGGACGCCATGGCCGCAGTTGCGGCACCGCCAACTGGAGAGGCACTTGCACCAGCCGCAAGCGGCGCGGACGACGCAACTCCCAGTCCTGCCGATGGCGGAGGAGGTGCCGTCCCTCCCCCGGCCGCATGAGAAGCGAGCGCACCCTCTCCAACACCACTGAATGACCCAGCTGCCAATGCAGCGACGGTGCTGGCAGTTGTCGTGATGGCGCTGACGATCGTCATCATTGTGCTGCCCACGTCACCTCGAACGATGCGGCTGGCAATGAACGGAATCAAAGCGATCGACAGTGAAAAAATGCTTGCGGTCAGGGCCAGGAGTATCATTTGACTCGAACCAACGAAGCTGTTCAAAACCCCGTTCGCATTGAGGACGGCGTTTATGCTTGAGAGATTTACGGCCGACATGAGGACCTGAAGGATTGCGTAAATGAGCCCCCACGCCTGAAACGTCATGAGGTTCACCAGATAGGTGCGGGACAACTGGCCGAGGCCACGCGCGGGCAACAGCGCCAGGACAAATGGACCTGTCACGTAGAGAACCGACCCATACATCGCATAAAAGACGGCGAAAATAAGGTAGCAAACGGGAAATAGGACGAACGCACACAGGATCAAGAGCAGACTGATAACTCCGGAAGCGAGGCCGGTCACAAGATTCCACAGAGAAGTATTCCCATTCGTCTGCCAATACTGGGCCAACTGGTTCATCCAATTCGCGAAGAGGTCCCCGACGCCTGTTGAGTTGTAAATGAAGTTGGCAACGGAATTGAACATTCCGTTGACGTCGCGAAAGACCGCACCGTAGTTGGCGAATACCAGTCCCAGAATCAGATACTTGATTCCCGAAATCGCAAGCATTCGTACATCTCCCCCTGAGGCGAATGCCTGGTACGCGCTGTAGAGGAAACTCAGGAGAAGGATCGTCCCGGCAACACCCAGCACGGCGCCTGTAACGCTCGCGGTGTCGATTCCATTCAGCGCTGTTTGGAGGAGTTGCTGGAAGTAAAACATGGTTCACTGCCTCTTCAGGAGGTTGTAAATCTGCTGCTGTACAGCAGCAGCATTTGCAGCGCCGTTTTTCACATTTGCGCTTGCGTTGGCCAGATCGACGGCACGCACGCGCATCAGATCCGCCGTCGCGGACTGTGTGTACGCATTGGCGCGAACCAGCCACGCGTCAGCCTGCGCTTCAATGATCGGCGCGCTCCCGGGCGCGGCTGTCTGAATGCTCTGGTTAATCTGGTCGGCCGCCTGCAGTTCCAGGTCTGCCAGGGCATCGATCTCGATGGCTCTTTTCATAGCTGCTTGCGCCGCGGCATCCGTCATATCGATCATGTCGCGTGTCTGCGGTGAAGCTGTGGTCGCATTCGGCGGCGCGCCGTAAACAGCCGTATATTGCACGCCGGTCTGGCAGATCTGGTTCGGATCACGCGAGAGGAGGTTCTGCTCAAACTGCTGCGTTGCCGGCAGGGTCGCGCTGTTCACGGGTATACGCATCACACCTTGAATCTGGTTGAAGATGCCTTGAACGTTCCCCACCAGCGAACGGGCCTGATTGATCAGGTTCTGCGGCCAGACGACAGATTGCTCAAAGTTCGCGATGCTTTTCTCGACGGAGAGAATGCTGTTAAGGCCACCTCCAATGATATTGCTCAGAGTGCTGCTGATTGTGGTTAGGCCGGTTGCGAGGATGGCGCAGCACGGGTCGACAAACTGACTCCTAATGGGGTTTGGCGCAAGGAGAGTAAAGACCACCAACAGAATAACGGTACGGATCTTGTGTCCCCAAGCCCACGACACAACTCGCTTCACACCTTGGATCGCATGCCTCATCGACTTTCTCCCTCCCTACTTTCGTTGCAGCAAATTCAGAATCTGTGTGTTCACATCTCCCGTCATTGTGGCTCCGCGTTTGCGCAGGGCGTTCTCGTGAGCCAACCGGGCGGCTTCCTGACGCAATTCAGCCGCAAGCATTTTCTGTGTGAGAGCCTGACTCTCGATGCTGGCGATTACAGCGGTCGCGGTCAGAAAGGGCGCCGATCCCGGAGCCGCCTGGCTGGCAGCGTTCTCGATGTTGTCGGCTGCCTGTAGAGTGAGGTCACCCGCAGCATCGCTCTCCTTCAAAGTTTTCAAGTTGTCGACCGCCAAGGCATCATCCATGTCCATCATGCTTCGATCTGCCGGGCTGGCCGCCGTTGTGCTTGGAACACCCCCATAAGTGTTTCCAAACGAAGAGGTAAGAGTTGCGAAATCAAGGGTTTGGTGATTTCGCATAGCGTTCTCGAGCGCGCTCGGGTTGGGCAAGGTGGCGCTCTTCAGGTTGATGTTGAAAATGTTCTGCATCGCGCTTCTGTATTGGCCGATCATCTGCGTCACCGTGGCCTTCGCCTGGTTGATCAAGGCGACTGGCCACGTGGCTTGCTGGTAGAAATTACTGATTGCGGTTCGGACTGAATTGATCGAGTTCAGTGCGGTCTTGATCAGGCCGTTGATTACATTCAGCACAGACTGAATTGCTGCCACAAGGCTCCCCTGCGCCTGTGCGGGAGGCGGACTGACAAGCGCCACAACAAGTACACCCGCCAAGGCGACGGCAAGCACTTGTCGCCGCGTTCTTGCACTCACCAACCAGTAGGAAAAAGCGACAAAGAAAAAGCCACACAGCATGTTTGTCAAAAACACCATGGAAACTCCTTCCATGCAGAGAGCCGTTTCATGACTGCATTTCTCCCGTCACCGCGCCAGAGATCTCTTCCGGTAGAGGCGGAACCTCCGCCAATCCGTGAGGAAACTTCCGCGCCAATTCCTGATAGGCTTCGAGCAGTGGCCGGTCGCTAAGCTTTTTGAGGATCCAGGCTCTGTACCTTCTCTCGCGGGGAAAGGTTGTGCACACCCAGTAGTCCACCGTTGTTGGCACAATCCGGATCGTTTGCGTCGTCTCGGCTTTTTCACCTAGCACTAGAAGTGCATCCGCGCTTTCTCCTTTTCGTGGCGCACTGAAGCGCTTCACCTCGTTCAGCGCCACCGGATTGAGGTACAGGTGATTCACGAGCGGGCTCATGTCCCCCGGTTGTTGTCCGATGATCTTGGTGCTCGCGTTTTTGAGGATGCCCGGACCGTGCTCCCGCGGCTGGAACTCAGTTCCCACAAAGTCCTCTACCGTCTGGCTGATTCCCCAAACGCTGGCATTCCTTTTCCGCGCTGTCCGAAAGAGTTGAACGACTTCCGGTGCGAGGGTTGGGGAATCCAAGAGGAACCAGCATTCATCGAGAACGGTAATGCTCGGCTGCCCGGTCATTCCGCCCGAGCGAGACGCCACGGCATTTGCGATCAACATGCTCATGGCGGTTTCGAGCTTCGGGTCCGAACTCAATCCTTCGACGTTGAAGAAAAGCCAGTTGCTGTTGAGCCGCATGGTCGTGTGCGCGTCGAACAGCTTGGCGTAAATCCCTTTTTCACCCGTCCATCCGCGAAGCTTGATTGCCGCCAGGCGGGCCTCGTCAATCGTACGCTGCATGCGTTCTTCGTCGCGCCATTGCGCCAATTCCTCTCGGAGATCGTTGAAGGTGGGAATTGGATTGGAGTAACGGATGGCACAGCGCTTGTACGTTCTTCCGATGGCATCGCTGAGCAGGTTGTCGACTAGAGAGTTGTCCGAGCCTGGACTATCGCCGATCATGTGCCGCGTGAGATTTTTGAGAAACGCAATCTTCTCCTTGCTCGGCGTAGTCTCTCCTGGGGGCAGGTCCCAAGGATTCAAAGTCTCACTGCCATCCAGCTTCACGTCGATGACCCGCCCGCCCATCAATTCCACGAGCGGCTGGTAGGAATCACCCCGTTCGATAATGGAGATTTGCGGGTTGGCGCGCGCCATCATGAGCAGGAAGAGTTGCGCCATGAAGGTCTTACCGCCGCCGCTCTTCGCCATGATGAGCATGTTCGCGTCGCCGATGCTTGCGTCGAACGGCGAGAACGGAACGAGTTGCCGGTAGGGCGTTTCAAAAAGCATGAGCGGTGAATGCCGGGTCCCCCTCCACGGCATTTCCACAGGCAGTAGATCGGCGGCATTGAGCGTGAGCAGATCGAGTTCCCGGCGATTTTCCCCTCCCATGGCGGGCAGGCCATTAAAAAAGAGACGCTTCTGCGCAAGGGTCTCCGGAACTCCGCGGCCGCCGTTCATCCTCGCAATCGCGTGCAACACACGCTGGCGCCGGTCCGCTAGGATGCGCTCGGCCTCTTCGCGTTCCATGCGGTTTCGACTAGGCCGCGAGCTGCGCGTTGCCACGATCAAGCTCATTTGGCAGGCTTTCAGCGAACTCGAAATCAGGTCCTGCAGTACCTTAATGAGCTGGTGCTCTGCCACTTGCGCATCGACGTTGATGCGAAAACCCCCGTGGAAATCCTTCTGGGCAGCCAGCATCTTTCGCAAGCGGCCTTTATATTGCTTGATCGATTTGCTTTGGTCGGGAAGGGTGATTTCGGCATTGATCACCAGCGGGAAATCCATAACAACAAGCTCACGCAAGATCCCTGGGAAAGTGGCGTCCGGCAGGTCCTTCAGGCTAATCCAGGAATAAAGCAGGCCGGCGATCTTCAGGTAGTCATCCTGTTCGTCCTCGATATTCACATTCGCGGCCTGGCTTCGCGCACTCTCGTACCATAGTGACTCGCTCGCCGCTCGGCACGGCAGGGTGTCATTGCCAAGGGGATGAAGTGCGCGCTTGATCTCAAGGAACAGGTCCTGATGGGTCATCCGGCAAATTGACATGCCGGTGGCCCCGAGCGTGGCTTCCACCCCTGCCAATAGACTGTTGAATTCGGCAAGAAGTTCCTCGTGTTCCCCTCGCGAGCGTTCGATACACTTCGCAGCCGAAAGACTCAAATTTCCGCCCGACTTCATCTTTCGTTTCCACTCGAAGTCCGGCGATTCATGGTGAATCCGGGGATTCCAGACGAAGTAGAGATGGAGAAAATGTTGCAGGTAGAAGCCCGCGGCCTCCCGACTCCGCCACAGCTCGATGTGCAGGCGATCGAGTTCGCAGAGAACCTGGCTCTCGTTCCGGCGCTCCCGGATGTAGCGGGATACCAAATCGCCCGTGCCCTCCGAAATCTCAAACCGTACCTGCATCCGCATGGATCGTTCGGGCAGCGATCTCAAGAGGGCTTCGAGCAGACCCTTGAGGCGATTCCTTCCCTCATCGCTCGCGTAATACGATTGAATCCCTCCAACCTCATAACCAGCCACCAGCGAACCGTCGATTTGCACCGCAACGTCTTCCAGCAAGTCCCGGATACGCAGTTGCTCGCACAACGGGGGAGTGGTCACCGATTGTTCGTATCGTTCGACCGTCAGCTGCATTCCTAATCTCCCAACCGCAGGTATTCCCGAGTGAGTTCCCGGTCCCGCTCCAGGGCGCAGTAGACGTGCGGCTTTGCGTGGAACATGACCCAGTCCTGGAGGTAGCCGCGCTGCTTGCCGTACTTGAACAGCATCAGTGCGGGGATGCTCAGAACGGGCACGACGTACTGCAGGACCATGTTCATCGGCAATCCGAACATCTCCCGGTGAAGAAACCTTCCGAGAATGTTCGCGACGACCGCCAGGGCGAGAATCGCGAACAGGTCTTCGGCTTCGAGGCCGAAAAACGTGACTCTCGTGCGGAGATTTCGGTACGCAGGTGTTACCTCAAGCGACATTCGTCCCTTCCCTTCCTTCTTCTCAGGTAACTCCGCCGGTGCCTCGTGCTACGAAGAACTCCGCAAGCCGCACAAGTCCTGAAAGAAGCAAACATAGGCCGGCCGCCACGAAGTGTCTGAGCCACCCTTCCGTGGGATGGATCCGTGTGACGATTCCCATGCGCAGCGCCCCTGCCGCCACCTGCAACCCTGCGTAGACCGGCATCAGCACATTGCAAATCCAGTCCACCAAACTCACCAGAGACATCCAATAAACGTCAGGATCGTTCCAGGCCCTTTGCGAAGCGAATGTTTCCACGGCACGCAACAGGCCGGAAGTCATCAGGCAGAGAAATCCTCCATACATCGCGGCGCCGTAGGACTCAGATCGGGCAAATTTCAGCACTGCGATCGCAAAGAACAGACCAGCCAGGGTGGGCAGAATCACGTTTCCCGCCCAATTCGTTAGGTTCAGAATCCCGTTGGTAAACGACATCGAAGTTCCTACGCCTCCATCGAGAGAACCAGTTTCCAGATTCCTGAAACGCAAAGCATTGCTAGAGCAACAGCGACTAACCGCATGACCGGGCGGCGGGTCGCAAAATTGATGATGGCGCCCACGATCGCTAGCCCTGCTGCAATCGGCATGATGGTCCCGGCCAAGTAAGTCCAGAGACTGTCCAGAACGTCCGCGGTGGCAAACTGAGTACCAGTGTTGTAGCTCTGAATCAGGGAGTACGTTGTTTGCGTGCCGAGCAAGAACATCGCTGCAAGGATCGACGGCAGAGGGTGTCCGCCTGACGCAGCGTCAAGAATTGACCGCAGGACGAAATACGCGGCAATAGTGGTCACCATCCTGCCAGCCACAAAATTCGTTACAAAGCTGGACACGTCCGACTGAAATGAACTCAGCCACGAAGTTCCAATCCCTCCGGACGGCAACGGAGCTGCGACTCCGAACGAAGTGAACCATCCGACGAGAGGCACGAGTGTCACGAACACGACCACCCAAAACATCCATTTAGTAAAACCACCACCAATGAGGAACGTGGTTCCACCCTCACGTCTCAAGTTAATGCCCGCCAGCACCAGCGCGACCACGGAGGCTGCCGGCGCGAGCTGCAAGAGCACCTGGATGATGTCGTTCAAGAGTTGCGGGACAGCCATTGTTCCTCTTTCCTTTCTCTTCTACAAAGCAGTTCGAAATGAAACCTGGGCGGAAGTTGGCAGGCAGCCGGGTTCCTTTCTCTCCTTTCCTGAACTGCCCGCCTACTCCGCACTTGACGCGTGCCGCCTCGGTTTACCTCACGCCTCCGGTTCCATTGGTGATCCAAAACTCGATCAACCGGGTTATCCCTGAAACTGCCAACAGCCCAGCTGCTGCTGCAAGCCATCGGCCAACGCCGCGCCCGTTCAGCCAAGAGACAACTGCGCCGACGACAGCGCCTCCAGCTCCTACGGGAGCGATGACGTTGCCAATCCAGTTGATGAAGTTCAGGAAAGCGCCTTCCGGCTGCGCAGCGGTTTCCCCCTGGACAGCCACATTCGTTGCTGGCTGGCCTCCAAGGTTCTGCGCCCAAACAAACTGACTTCTTAAGATGAAGCAGATAGCGGAGAGAGCCAGTGCTCGCTTCCATGCCTCGCCTGCTTTCGCATTCATGGAGTCCGGTCCCCCTTTCTGCTTCGCCGCCTCTCTCCGGTTCAACAGCTAGAGGAGAGAAAAGCTGAAGCGCGGGGAAAGCTAAAACCAGTTTTCCCGTTTGTCAAAAAAGTGAGAGGCGTTGCAGCAGAGACCGAAGTGAGGATCGCTTTACGAGACATTGTGAAGCATCGAGAAGAGCGAAATTAGCGTGGGTCCATCTGCGAGATCACACGCCGACGCAAGACATCGATAGTTACCGGGAGAGAATCGTGAACAGGGATCGCGGACTTCCTAGTTTAGAGACAGGTCTTCTGGCTGAATCTCAATTCGCCCGTGCGAAATGCCGACCCTTTGCAAAGCCTTTCTCTTTCGCTCGATATACGACTCATCGTAGACACTTTCCAAAGTCTCCCCGAGTTCAGCGAGAGCCGCCTCCAGCTTGCCGCGTTCTGTCTCAAAGTTGGCTTTCTCGAAATGCCAATTCTCGCGGGACGCGTAACACCCGCCTGAATCATCGAGATTCAAATACATCCGGGCGATGCCATGCTTGTACAAGTTGATCACGTTCATTCGCCCCATGAACATGAAGCCGACGCAACGCTCCTCGCCGAGCCTGTTCATCAGAGGTTTCCAATTGGGATCCATTCCCCGATCAACCTCGCTACTGCTGGGGCACTTGCGGCACAGTGCTCTGCGTGCCCGCTTGCTGAACCATTTCGCTCAGCTCCCGCCTGAGCTGCAAGAGCTGGCGGAGTTCGTCTGCCCCGGGGAGGGGCGCACTGTTCACCTGCTGCATTGCGGTTGGGCTAGCTTGTCCTCCGCCCGATCCTGTGCTTTTTTCAACTACGATGT
>JGI12635J15846_10001245_pt1 | contig 22222 bp, 30 predicted proteins | sample BlaSpr_A8_OM2_M2_FD_15846 | JGI IMG/M metagenome (IMG submission 15846) | reverse complement strand
GACGGCCCCTTTGTTCAACAACTCGAAACTCGGCTCGACTTGGCGGCCTGTGATTGCTACATTGCGAATCATATGACAAACCGCTGCTACAAAGGAGAAGGTCGATGAATCATTTCCGTTTACTTGCTATTGGCACGATGATGTTTGCTCTGGCGTCAGTCGCACAACAGGCCGCTACAGCGCCCGGTCATGGCGAAGAACAAGATCATAGCCAAAACAGCGGGCCAGCCGCCTTGCCGACAATCGAACAACACCTCAAAATGCTGAGCGAGAAGCTTGACCTGACAGCCGAGCAGCAGGCCAAAATCAGACCGATCCTCCAACGAATGCAAGAGGAGTGGCAGAGCGTCCTGCGGGACACAAGCCTGTCGGAGCAAGCGCGCCATGACAAAATGAAGAGCGCTCGCGACAAGGCCGACAAGCAAGCCCGCCCCCTCCTGGATAAAGAGCAGAAAAAGAAGCTCGACGAACTCGAGCAGGAGCCACACCCTGATTCGCACGGCAACAGAAACGGGGCGACACAACCGCCGAATTAACTCGACAGCGTTAATTACGCTCGGATTAGTATCGGCAAGTTCGCTGTCGGAAGTGATCGAGATTGCTGCCGGTTGAAGGTCAATTCGTACGGGAAACCTAGGGCGGGCGGGACGGTTCCTACAGAGGGGACTGAAACGCATCCACGAATCCAAACAGGTTCATTTCCTTACCTTTAGTTGTTATCACCGGCGTCCACATTTCCTGAGTGCGCAAGCCTGCACAACATTTGTCTCGGCGCTGGAACGCGTTCGCCAACACTACGGACTTTACGTGTACGGATACGTGATCATGCCCGAGCACGTTCACCTTCTGATGAGCGAGCCTGACCGATGAGCGAGCCCGAGCACAGCAACCTGGCTCAAACCATGAAGTCCTTGAAACAGGGAGTAGCGCGCAGGCTGGCCCTGCGGGTTACGGATTCATTCTGGCAAGCCCGCTACTACGATTTCAATGTCTGGACCGAGCGCAAGTTTATCGAGAAGCCTCGCTAACCTCCACCGCAATCCCGTGAAGCGTGGACTGGTCCCGCGGCCCGAAGACTGGCCTTGGTGCTCGAGCTCAGTCGTTCGGCACGGTAACCTTCAACACTTGTCCGATTCCCACCGGAGGCGGACCGAACCCCCAGTTCGAGACATAAAGGTTCCCGTCCGGCCCGAATGTCATCGCGGTGGGCAACATCAGTCCGGTTGCAATCTCGGTGTAATCATTCTTGCCGTTGACTCGCAGAATTTTTCCCGTCCCTGGCGTCGGGAACGGATTCCCCGTCGTGTTCTCGAGCACATAGAGTCTGCCCTTGCGGTCAAACGCCAATCCCAAAATATCGCTGAACCCGATGTACACCGTCGTGATGCTTCCCGCTGGGGTGATCTTCATGATTTTCGACGAGCCGTCTTTAATGGGAAACGTATCGAGGTTCCCCACATAGAAATCATGGTCATCGTAGGCCAACGCCGTGGGGACAATGTGTCCCTCCACATTGGAGATATCCGCGATCCTGCGGACGTGCCCGCCCATCGAGATCGCATCCAGTTCGCCGTGATTCGGCTCGACCGCGTAAAACGTCCCCCGCACCGCAATCATGCTGTACCAGGTGCCATCGGGTTCGAAATCGCCGGGATTCGGATTGGCGACCGGGTGTCGCTTCTGAAACACAGAAAGGTCAGCCACCATGCTCGTGGTGCCATTCGGGTTCACACGCAGCACACCATTGTCGGTTCCCGCGAGTCCGTGCGAGCAGCCCGCTCCAGCCGTGATCGCGTACAGCGTGTTCCCCATGAACGCTACATCGGCCACTCCGCTCACCAAGCTGCCCTGCGCCGGGATGATTTGGCTCGACGGCAAATGATCTACCACCGTAGTGACGACTCCATCCCGAGTGACTTTAGAAATTCTCGCGGTAAACCCTCCGGTGTAGGGACCGACGTCGGGCACTTGGGTACACAGTCCCATGGTCGACATGGAGCCGCCCGCGCCTCCCTCCGCCACATAAAGGATGCCGTCCGGCCCGAACGTCAGCCCGCGAGGGTTGTTGAAGCCCGTGGCAAAACCCGACACGTTGGAAGATTGCGCCATCCCCGCCCCCACCAGCGCCAACGCAGCCATGCCTGGCAACAAAGAGCATCTTGCAAACTTCAAAGTACTTCTCATTGAACTGCTCCTCGGATCAGGTTGATCCCCGGTCGGGTGTTATCGCATTGCCCTGGTTTCCGGGCAATACAAAGCGCATCACAGTCCGATCATTTCGACATCACAGCGCAAGAGCTTGAAGCCGCTGCGGGTTAAGCTTGACAGCCCCGCTCCGAAGGCTCAGAATTTCGCCTAACTTCCCCCTGTCGACCCCGTCTTTGAAGTATTGGACTCGCCAACATCACGTCATCAACCTCGACTCCGGCCACCGCGCGATTCGGTCCCTACGAGTTCGACGTCCGCTCCGGCGAAGTGCGTAAGTTCGGCATCCGGCTAAAGTTGGGGGAACAACCTCTGCGCATCTTGATTCTCTTGATGGAAAATCCCGGCGGACTGGTGACGCGGGAGGAACTCCGCGCCCGCCTCTGGGCGCACGACACTTTTGTCGATTTCGACCACAGTCTCAACTCCGCAGTGCAACGACTGCGCGAAGCTCTCTCGGACACCGCCGACAAGGCGCGCTGGATCGAGACAGTCCCACGCCGCGGCTATCGCTTCGTAGGTGCCGTGGAATGGTCCCAGCCCAACGGCTCCGCACCCGCCACAGAGTCAACCAGCACGAACCAGACCGCCGAGCATCCGCTGCCTGAGCCTCCCGCCCAAGCCATGCCGCCTTCGCGGTTTCCAGGTTGGCGCTCCGTCGGAGCAGTGCTGGTCCTGTTGCTCGCGGCCGCGGGGATTGTGAAGATCGTCCAGGGCGAACGGACTCGTTCCGCCGTCGCTCCCATCCGATCCCTGGCCGTGCTCCCTCTCGAAAATCTTTCCGGCGATCCCTCGCAGGAATATTTCGCCGACGGCATGACCGACGAACTCATCACCGCCCTGGCGAAGAATCATGCGCTGCGTATCGTCTCCCGCACCTCCGCCATGCAGTACAAAGGAGTTCGTCGCCCTGTCCGCGATATTGCCCGCGACCTCGGCGTCGATGGCATTCTCGAAGGTTCCATCACCCACTCCGCTTCCCGCGTGCACTTGACCGTGCAACTCATCCACGCTCGGAGCGACACTCACATCTGGGCAGAGAGCTATGACCGCGATCTCAGCGCCGCGTTCTCGTTGCCCTCCGAGCTGTCCCAAACCATCGCCAAGGAAGTTCGCCTCGCGGTCTCCAGCCCCGTCCCGCAACCGCACATCAATGCGGAAGCTCACGATGCCTACCTGCACGGCCGCTACTACTGGTTCAGCGATCACAGCGCGCCCAGTCTTGAATACTTCGAAAAGGCCATTCAGCTTCAACCCGACTACGCCGCCGCCTGGAGCGGTCTGTCCGACTACTATGGAGGCAGCGCTGTTGGCGGACAACTCGATCCCCAAAAAGTGCGATCGAAGTGGGAAGCAGCCGCCCGCAAAGCCGTCGAACTCGACGATTCCCTTCCTGAGGCCCACAACTCCCTGGCCGCTGTTTTCTTCTTCGGAGACTGGGATTGCGCCCACGCCGATGCCGAATCCCAACGCGCCATCGCCCTCGATCCCAACTACGCTGAGGCACACCACCTCCGCTCCTACATCCTCATGGCGATGAATCGTCCCGATGAGGCCGTGCAGGAACAGAAGCGCGGAACCGAAGCCGATCCCTTCCAGCGGCCTTGGGCCTTGGGCTTTACCTACTATCGGGTCCGCCAATTCGATGCCGCCATTACCGAGTTGCGCCTGCGCGCCGATGCCAGTCCGCGCGATGGCGGCACTCGCTTCATCCTCTCCGACGCCTATTGGTCAAAAGGCATGTTCAAAGACGCGGCCCAGGAAATGGAGCAAGGATTTCTCACCGATGGCGACCGAGCCTCGGCCGACGCAGTAGCCCATGCCTTTCAGCGCGGAGGCAGCCAGGCCGTCGCGGAGTGGCGCTGGCAAAACACCAAGACAGGTGCGCGCCGAGGCTACGCTTCTCCCTGGTGGATGGCCCTGGATTGCGCCCGCGCCCGCCACAAAGAAGAAACACTAAAACTCCTCGAAGCCGCCTACCGCGAGCACTCCCCTCGCCTTATCTTTCTCCAAAACGAACCCCTCTTCGACTTCCTCCACTCCGAATCCCGCTACCAATCCCTGGCAAGAAGACTCCCCCTTCCCCCGATCTAGCCCACCGCAGGCCCCGTAAGCGCGGGCTGGGCTGGGGACGTTTTCCGATTTTTCCGACCGTTTGCGAACAGGCCGCATTGGAGTATCCTTTAATTAATAATGGGAAAGTGGCTGGAAATTGCGCAGAAGATGGCCCAGGCGGCCCGCGCCGGGCTGGCCATTGAAAGAAAGCGCCTGAACGAGATTCTTGCAGAGCAGCGGCGAAAGTCGGTTTCGTCGTCAAGCCAGTCATCCCGTTGAGCCGTCCAACGATTACCTTTGTTGCTGGAGCAAACGGCTCCGGCAAGACCACCCTGACCCGCTGGAATTCCGAATTATTCCAAGCGATTCCTGTGCTCGACCCTGACGCAATTGGAAAAACACTCCAAAATCAACCTCTGCTGCTGCATTTCCGATTGCTGGCGCGCGCCAAGTGTTGAACTCTGCAAGCGAACATCTGAGGAACGCTGAAAGCTTCGCCGTTGAGACGACGCTCGCTGGAAAGAACTACCTGCGGATGATGCTGCGGGCGCGACGGCAGGGGTTCGAGATCGTGCTGGTCTACATCGGTACGGAACATGTCGAGATCAATTTGTTGCGGATCAGAAATCGTGTTCTCGCAGGCGGGCACGATGTTCCGCCGGAAGACGTGCGACGACGCTACGAACGCAGCTTCAAGAATCTGCCGATTGCTATCGAGCGGGCTGACCATACCATCTTGTTCGATAACTCCACCGAAGAGGGATATCGCCTGGTCGCGATCCTCAGTCCGACCGAGAGTCAATGGCTGAACGCGCCACCGCGCTGGGCCGCAGAATTAGCACGCTAACTACGGCTTCACCCCCAACTGCCAAAACAAGAACGAATAAACATCCGTAAATTCCTCGATCTGTTTGGTCACCGGTTTCCCCGCGCCGTGCCCTGCCTTGCTTTCGATTCTTAATAAAATCGGCCTCGTGTGACTCGCCCCGTTCTTCGCCTCTGCCTGCATCAATGCAGCCATCTTTTTCGCGTGCATGGGATCGACTCGAGTATCGGTGTCGGCGGTCATGAATAGGATTGCAGGATACTCTGCGCCCGCTTTGACGTGGTGATAGGGAGAGTAGGCGTAGAGCCATTTGAACTGGTCCGCATTTTCAGACGTGCCGTATTCCGGGATCCAGAGTTTGGCGATCTGGAAATCCTGGTAGTGGATCATATCGAGCAGCGGGACCTGGCAAACGACTGCGCGAAACAGGTCGGGACGCTGCGTGATCATGGCGCCCATCAGCAGGCCCCCGTTGGAACCGCCGATGATCGCGAGGTGATTTTTGTCGGTATATTTTTCGGCGATGAGATGTTCCGCGGCGGCGATCATGTCGTCGAAGACGTTCTGTTTTTTGTCGAGCATACCGGCGCGGTGCCAGTCTTCGCCGAACTCGGCGCCGCCCCGCAGGTTGGCGACCGCGTAAATGCCGCCGTGTTCCATCCACAGATAGGCATTGCGGCTGAAGGTGGGCGTCAGGCTGACGTTGAAGCCGCCATAGGCAGTGAGCAGCGTGGGATTGCGGCCACTCTTGTCTTGTCCGGTGAACAAGCCTTTCTTATGCACGACGAACATGGGGACGCGCGTGCCATCTTTCGACTTGAACCATTCCTGATTGACGTCGTAGCCCGCGGGATCGATGGATGGCGCGTCAACCTTGGTCCAGAGCGAGGTAGAGTTGTCTTTCAGGTCGTAGCGATAAATCGCGGGAGCGAAGGTGAAGGACTGGAAGCCGTAGAAAAGTTCGTCGCGATTCCAGCGCCCGCCGGTTCCGAAGATGGTGCCGAGGGCGGGGAGCGCGAGGTCGTTAAGCTTCTTGCCGTCGAGATCGAAAATCTTAAGTTGGGAAGTGGCATTCTGTTCGAACTGGGCGAAGAGTTTGCCGCCGAAGACGGCGGTGCCTTGCAGCACGGCGTCGCCTTGCGGAATCAGTTCCTTCCAGGCCTCGCGATCGAAGTTGCCGGCGTCGGCAACAAACACGCGGTAGCGTGGCGCATCTTCATTCGTGGTGATGAAAAGTTTGTCGTTGTAGACTTCGCCGCTGTAGAGGAAATTCTTTCCCGTCGTAATGCGGGTGGGCGGAGTGCCGGCCTTCACGTTCATCAGAAAAAGTTCGGACTTGGTCCATCCCTGGGAGACGGTGATCAGCAACCAATGTCCGTCGTTGGAGAGCGAGACGCCGGGCCAGTCTTCGGGGTCGCGCCCCTGCCCGAAAATGAGTGGGTCGCTATCTTCGGGATGCGTGTCCTCGGGATCGTTGGAGAGTTCGTGATAAAAGACGTGGCGGTTGTACATTTCCTGGCCGTCGGGCACGTCACCTTTTTTCGGATAGCGCGTGTAGTAGAAGCCGGAGTTGTCGAGACTCCATGCGATGGACGCGGCGCGGGTGCGTTCGATGGTGTCGGGAAATACGGTGCCGGTCTTGGTTTCGATGATGTGCAGCGTGCTCATCTCCGAACCGCTGGGCGAAGTGCCGTAGGCGACATACTTTCCGTTGTCGCTAGGCTGAAACCAGTCGAGCGCAGTGGTGCCGTCGGCGGAGAGTGTGTTGGCATCGACCAGCACGCGGTCGGGACCGTTGACCCCGTCGCGTACATAAAGGATGGGCTGGTTCTGCATGCCTTCCCGCTTGGTGTAGAAATAATGACGGCCAGCGATCATAGGCGGAGTGACGTTGCCGATCGACAGCAAGTCGGTGAGGCGTTTGTGAATGGCCTCGCGTCCGGCCAGGCGGTCGAGGATGCCGCGGGTGTAGGCCATTTCCTGCTCGACCCACTTCTGCGTCTCAGGATTCTTGCCGTCTTCCAGCCACCGGTAGTTGTCCAGAACTTTTGCGCCGTGATACATGTCGATGATGGGCTTCTCCGCAGCCTTGGGAGGCGCGGAAGGAGTGGAGGAAGTTTTGGAATCGTCGCCCGCATACACTGCGGCAGCCAGCAGAAAAATAAAAGAGAGGGCAGGGAACAGACGCATAAACACCTCGAAAAAGTGCAGTGAATGCATAGCGGGTAGAACCGCTAGCGTATCAGATTGGAAGTTTTCAGATGGCGTCCGGGATGCTATGATGATGCTGATAATCGAAGGCCGCGCACCCAAGCGCGGCCCACGACACTCCTCAGTAGCTCAATGGCAGAGCATTCGGCTGTTAACCGAAGGGTTGTAGGTTCGAGTCCTACCTGAGGAGCCATTCTTTTGTCCGCATAAAACCTGCGTAATCTTGACTTCGCCTCGGAACTGTCCCTACGATTGTCCCTAATCTCCTCGGAGAGGGGAACCATGACGTTCAGAATCTATCGGCGTCACAACAGGGAAAAGTGCGATAGCAAGAACCCCTACGACCCCCGATGCGGGTGCCCGTTGTCGGTGCAATTCGTGTGGAAAAACGGGGATGCGGTTTTTGAGGGGAAGAAACTCACCTACCAAAACAAGTGGTCTTTGGGCACCCGAAGCTGGTCTGAGGCACAGTCCAAGAAAAAGGGGTTGGAGGAGCGTCTGAAGGACTTCGCCGAGGGCAAAGTGGTGCCCAAAGGCATGACCGTCGAAGCAGCATTGCAGGAGTGGTACGAATTCCGTGATCAAGACGGCTTGGACAATACCAAAGCGAAGCTGATGGGCGGGAAGCTTATAGAGTGGTGCGAGAACAACAACACGCTCCTCCTGACCGCTCTCACCACGGACAAAATCATCAAATGGCGTCTGACGCTATTCGCTGGTGCCGAAGGGCGACTGCCCAATGAGGGTCTCGGTGGTCACCTTCCCGGTGCTGCGGTCGCGCACCGAGATGGTGGTGATATTGCGAATCTCATGCACAGTGACCGACTTGTCCTTGGAGAAGGACTGGTCGATCCTGCCGATCTGTTTGCCGCCATTGTCGAAGGTTTTCATTGTTTCCCCCTATGTTGAAACAGAACTCCACAGCCGGGTAGCAATTCACCTCAGCGTGCGCACGAGCCGTGGTTCGCGTGAACAACTCACCGCAGACGAGACATTGGCGCAGTCCGTGACTACGGGCAACGAAGACCTTGCCGATCACGTCGGTGCTGTTAGCGCGACTGCCATCCTTAGTGCTCATTGCTGATAGCCTCAGAAACTATTGTCTTGCGGACAAGCACTACACTGCCGAAATCGGCAGGGTAACCCCTTCATTTTGAGCACAGGCGGGCACGCCCGCTGCCAAGCCTCTGGAGACAGCCTCCCGTTCTTCCTTCAAAACGCGGCAGACGCTCGCTTTGGAGATTCCGTGAGCTTTCGCGAGTTGATTCAGGCTGAGTCCGCGCTCGCGGTCTCGTAGCAACAACGCTCGATTCACTTGTAGCGGTGCCCTGCCGAGTCGCTTGCCCTCAAGCCTCGCTCTGCGCATGCCAGACCTAATTCTCTCCACCAGCATGCACTTTTCGGCTTCGGCGAGGCAGCCAACGAGGATCGTGAAGAAACGACCCATCGGAGAAGAGCTATCAATCCCTTCTCTGGCGGAAATGAACTCGATTCCGAGAGCATTGAACTCATCAATCACTTCCAAGAAGTGCTTCGTGCTCCGTGCCAATCGGTCAAAAGCCGAAACGAGAACAACGTCGAAGCGTTTTCGACGCGCATCCGCCATCAGCGAATCAAGCCCCGGACGCCTCACCTTGCTGCCCGAAACACCTCGATCCTCGTACTCCTTGACCACTTGGAATCCGCGCTGATTTGCCAATGCCCGAAGGTCGTACAACTGAGACTCAACGTGCTGGTCGGCAGTCGAGACGCGAACGTAGATTCCCGCCCTTTTCATGTGCTTAGTTGACCCCGTGTTTAGTGTTTCTCGTCCGATTGATGTATGCAGTATAATATACAAACACTAGTTTGTCAATGGTACTGCATACATGACTTTCAAGAAGGCTACAGATCGCCTTTTCTCTCGCATAGACCACGAGGACTTGGCAAAGGCGTTAGGGGTCTCTGTGGCGTCCATTCGCCAAGCACGACTAAGCCCTGATGCTCTCGCCCACCGTTCTCCCCCACCAGACTGGGAAGAAACCGTGCTCCGGCTCGCCGAGCAGCGAATGTTGCACTTCCGAAAACTGATCGAGGAACTTCGTGGTTCACCAAGGAAGTCAGGGCGCTCGTCGGATACCGGACACGGAGAACCCGCCAAATTGCCCTAGCAAGTGACGCTCAGCCTTGTGGAACAGGGGACGGCGTTGACGGCAGGACGCGGGCGATACGGATCAAAGCGGGGCGGCAGCCGCAAGTCCACGGAAAAGAAGAACCGATGAGTTAAGCTACACTCTTTATCCAAGACAATGACGAGCTTTGAAAAAACGTCAAGGTGGATAATTTCCCGGCGTTGGATTCAGATCATCCTACTGGGGATGGTTGCAGTTTGGTGGGCGCTGTGGGATTTACGTGGAGAGTCGATTGTTTCGAGGCTGGCGCTTCATCTACCTTGGATTGACGCCGCGTTGCTAAAGGTCGCCCTTTTCTGGGCGTTACCAATCGGAATAGTTGTCGTTGTCCAGTCGATTTGCTACAGCCTCGATAGAGCTTTCATGGAACGGCGATGGACAACAAGCGATGTGCTGCGGCTAGTGCTTTGGCGGACGGTCTCGCCAACCGTCGCTCTTCTGCTTGTCGCCGTTGGGTTCGACGCAATTTACGACCGAAGGCTAGTCGGTGTCTTGTGGCTCGTTGCCGCAGCGATTGCTGCCGTTGTTGGAACGGTGCGTCTCAGGTCGGCTGAGGGAATGAAGCTGCAACGGGTGAAGTCTGGTGAACTCTACAAGCGGGCGTTTGTCATGGCGAAGAATATGCAGACGCACCTAAAACGAGTGTACGTTGTCCCGGCTGGCAGAGGGCACCTGACGAACGCTTACGGACTCTCAGAAAGCATCGCGGTGACCGACAACTACGGCAAGTTTCTCACCAGCGCTCAACTCGATTTTGTAATTGGGCACGAACTAGGGCACGTAAAGGAGAAGCATGGTCGCAAGAAATTCCTGATACTAGGGGTCACGTACGCGATCCTTGCGGTGATGTGCTTCTTCCTGCCTCCTGCGTTGACTCCAGTCCGACCTCTTCTCGACATCTGTGTCATATTCGCACCAACTCTTGCATTTTATTTTCTCTCGCGTCGTTTCGAATACGCTGCCGACAGAGCGAGCGTGCAGTTTACGCACGACCCGAAAGCAGCGATTCACGCCCTCGCCAATCTGTATCGGTTCACTCAGGCACCGACGTACTGCGACCGAGTAACAGAGCTATTCATGACACATCCCGCTTTTGTCCGCCGCGCTGGGGCAATCGGCGAAGTCGGTCGAATGCCCGCTGAGCAACTTTGTGAGATCGTGAACGAGTCGAAGGTGCGCGAAGTTGCTGAGACATAGCTGTGGAGATCGCGATTCGCACCAACTCTTCTGAACGCAATTGCCTTTCACATCAACTAAGAGGTCGCGGCATTTTGAACATTGCTTGGAGGAGATTCCAGACAAAGATCACTTGAATGAGGAGAACCACCGCTGGCGACACGAAGACAGCCCAAATCGCTGTTCGGGAGTTCGGCAGCGCTGATCCCGCTCGATAGAACGACAGCCAAAAGACGCCAATCCCAATGGCTGTCAGCCAAAAATGCCATAGCATCGCTGTCCGGTTAAAGGGCAACATCCACAGCGAGTAGATTGTGGCAAAGAAGCACAAGGCGGTCGCCAGCGCGACGGAGATTGAACTTGGTGGGAGTACATATCCAGTGCCGCGCCAAGTGATAGAAATGCCCAAGCCCGAAGGGTTGATAAATCGAGCGACCAGCGAAAACGCAAGCAGAATCAGTGCGCTTATCACGAACAGTTCCGACGCTTTCATTTCCGACACCTCCAACGGAGTAGTTTGCGCCGGATGACACGATAGCTGCAACTGGCTGTAGTTGTCGTTGAATCGCCTTAGCGCCGTCGAAACCCGGTCATGAGTGTAGTCGCAGTTTCGTCAAAACGTCAGAATTTCTCGTTTCGGCTCTCTTGCCATCGCCGCAGGAGTCTGGGGACGACGACAAACCACTGGACATAACCAACCACCACAAAAAGAAGCCAAGTAGCCGTCATTTCAGGTCTGCTGGAGGCGGGCAGTGCGAGACCAAAAAGTCTAAGACCCGCTCCCGCTAATATCAATGCAGCGACGACGATGATGGAAGCTGGGAAAGACAGCGCCATCATCTCGAAAGCCAGCCCCTCCTCCAATTTCCAGTCAGAGAAGCCTTGGTACCCCTTATACGCGTAGACCAGCGCGGTGACACATATAGCCAGCCACATCACTCGGACGAGGATTCCGGCAGTCTTTCTCACAATTAGAAGAGCGCAACGCAGTCGCTTTCTTGCCAACAATATCTCACAAAAGCCTGACCGCATGGCTATCGTGAAATCGCCATGCCGCTCACGGACGAAGTCGGAGCAATCCGGCTGTTAGCAGTTCACTCCATCAGGGTGGTCGAGCTATTGGGAGCGCGTCAAACACGTCGGGTCTGGACATCCGCGACACATCGGCGCTATCGTTCCAGCATGTTCAAACGGTATAGCCAAGCACAGATGAACGAGACGCAAAGGAAGTATTGGCTCGACGCAAAGGCGCGGGGAAAAACGCGTTTCATCTGGCGGGAGGCGATAGGGAGCATTTTGATCTGGTTGATTGTGCTGCCAGCCGTGCAGGTATTCGCAAATCACGGGCACTTCTTCTCTCTGCAATTCGTGGTCATTTGGTTCATCATGCTTCCTCTTTTCTTATTGGGAGGGTACTTGACAGGTAGCTGGAAGTGGAAAGACTTCGAGAAGAAGTATCCTGAATAGTCTCCGCGCAACAGGATGGCGGTTGTAATATCGGCACGTCCCTCACCGACAAGTTCATGAGCGCAACCGCCGACGTCGTGGAGAGTATGATACGTCTCTGATGGGCAGCACCACTCAAAACGTGGTTTGCACGCAATGTGGTACTCCTGCCGATACTGGACTCATCTTTTGCACGAAGTGCGGAGCAACGCTTCGACCGCCAGTCCCTTTGGTCACCTCGCCCAAGCTAGACGCCGCTCCGGCGCGAAAAATCTCCGCAAACGCGATCCTCGCGATCTTCCTCGCATGTGCGGCGATAGATTTCATCTGGGGCTACATTCATGAGCGTTCGGTTGTAGCGGGCGTGGTTGCGATTGTTCTAGGTCTGTTTGGCACAGCGTGGTATCTGTTTCTATTCGGCGTTTGGAAAAGGGGCGACTGACCATACATGTTCGGTCTGATGTTCTCGGCTCTTCTAGTAATCGCTCTCCTCTGCACCGCGTTTCACATCGCTATGCGTATCCGCCTAATGAGGACGGACACGGCAAGGGACAGGATCGAATGGCTGAGCTTCAGGGGTTCGACAGAAGTCATGGACACTTATCAATCTCTGTTTCCGCGCAGCCTCCTGCCACGTTTTTGTCGAATTGCGTTCTGGGGGTTCATCTTGTGCGTCGCCGTCGTACTGTGCGCTGTCATCGTGAAATCCACGTAGCTCCGGTTTAATATCTCCATTCTGGAGCAGGAAGCCAAGCATTCCGATGACAGATACGGAAGCGTCGTGGAACACGGCGATGTGGATTACTCTGTTCATCTGTTCATCCGGTTCAGCCTTAGGTCTCAAGTCGTCATCGTTTCCGGGTACGTGTGCTTGAATTCCCTGATCATGTCTTTCGCAGTTTCGATTTTGATCGCCAAGTCGGTGTGCCCCTCGGTGAGAAGCATCTCAAGAGCAAAGATCAATAGTCTCGCGAGGGCACGTTCCCTGCGCTTGCGCTCATCCGCAGGTGGTATCACCGCAACGGCGAGCACTTCCGGTTCGTCGCCTAAATGTGCCATCAGAACACGTCCCTCTCACGCAGCCCGTGGCGCTCTGCCAGAGCGGGATACTTTCTCACGAGCGCCCAGAAATTTTTCCGCGCCCGCGACTTTCGACAGTTGTACGTAGATGAGTACCGTGCGCGTGACAGCCAGTGCCTCATTCGCTCGATGAGCAGGTGGTCGCGAATCTGTTCTCGGCAATTCATTTGCAGAATTTCCTCCGGCGAGGCGCGTGCGCCTCGGTTTTTCGGTAAATCACGGAAGGCGGCATTGATACGAAAGGACTTTGCCACAGGTGATCTCACGAAATTGTCTTCTACCCTAGTTTTTCAAAGTCGATTTATGGCGATGAATCCCGTTGAGTGGCGCTGGAGGGCTGTGAGAGCAAGCTAGATTAGTCAAATTGAGGACATACGGTGTCGTGGTGACTTTGCTCCTTGGTCACTTCCAAGGCTCGCAGCCTCCGCATGACTGCGCGGTAGTCCGCCGCGATCCCTGCTCCGGCGTGTTCCAACGACCGGACGTCGTCCTCGGTTATCGTGCCGCTGTCGATCTGGTAGAACTCCAGCACACCCGAATATGCCGGACGGAATAGCGTGATGGTATCCTCGCCGCGCCTCTGGTACTCGTCCCAGCAGCCCCGGAGCGTCCGAACGTCTTCCGCCGACCATTGCCGCTTGTCGTAAGTGTCCTGCCCCAACAGTGCGAGTTGCTCGTCAGTCATGTCCTTCAGCTTCACGTACCCTCCCCACCACAACTGTTGCGACGGTGCCAAAGACCGTCTCGTAAATGAAATTGCTATTGCGTTTTCGCGCAGCGCGGTTGGTTTGGGAACACCAGTCGCCTTGGGGCTACTGTCACTTTCCTTAATCCGTGTGCGTACGCTCTGGCAGGCTCGATGGCTACTGTCAATCAGTGACAGTAGGATGACAGTTGGAGTTTCTAACAGATTGATAAAAATAAAGTTTTTGATCTCTCACACGGATATAAGGACACTGACAGTTGAGGTCGAGTTTTGATCGGCAACTGTCACCTACTGACAATAGCGATGGGCTGATAAACCCTGCCCAAGGCTGGCGGCTGCACAGCTTGCGGCTGGTTGTGGCTCCAGTCTTCGGACTTTGAAAGTATTAAATAGAAGACATCGCATTTCGTTGCTGGGTGCGTTGGTTGACCTCTTTTGGGAGCGGCGTAGTGAACCGCTCCCTTTTGTGTTTTAGAACGGCACCGGGTCGTTGGGGTCTAGCGGATGCCAATGCAGTTGTTCCTTCTTGGAATCACGCGGCTCATTCAGGTGCGGCAGCATGGCTTCGATGGCTTCCTTGCTTGCCTCGCGCATCTTGCGCTGGTAGTCCCGTGCCAGTTGCTCCATCGCAGCGGCGTTAGCCCGATCCTCCGGCTTGCGGTACTTCTCCAGCTTGCGCCGACGTTTGCCCGTGGCGTTCATCCACGCATCCTCAACGCTGTCGTACTTACCCAAGTAGGCGAGCACCTCCTGCTTGACCTTGGACTTCCCGGTCTTCTTGTCCCGAACGCGCTTGTTCTGGACGAGGTAGTGCTGGACTGTCCCTTTGATGTTCTTCTTTCTCACGAATGCCATGCGGTCTTCTCGCCAATCGTGGTTAGGCACCACGTTAGGCACTACACAAAGGGTAGCACATAGCGGACAGTGTCAAGCGATTTGTAGTGCCTAATGTAGTGCCTAACTTGACTCCAGCAACGGCTGTATGCCGGGTCATAGCCCCCGCCCTCACCCTTCGCCCTTTGTTCGAGACCCGTCCCCCGGCTCCTCGTTCGCTTCAAACTGGAATTTTCATTATCAAACTCCTAAGTCATTGATAAACAGCTACTTGCACTTCGGAACTGAGTTCCGAAGCTGAAGTTCATGAAAAAAATAGCTACCGAGTATTTATGTAGAGCGGTGCTGACACAGACCGCTGGCTGGTCAACCAGTCGCATAACAATCGGACGCCACTCGATCAAAAGCAGGGTCGGTAGCTCAAGGCGGCGAGGACGGTGCGGATGCTGATACGAACCAGCACTTCACAAAAAACGGAGGTCAACGATGGAAATCGTAGACAACCAACAACAGCAAATGACCGACACGGTCGCCACCGGGCTGCTGCCGATGGAACTGACTGACCACACAATCGACGAGATCGTGGTCATGCAGTGCATCGCAATCGCAGAGCAGTGGCGGACGTTCAAGCAGTGGTTCGACGAGAACAAGAAGTGGCTCGTCGCACTAAAGAAGCGCATGGGCGCACGCCAAGGGGTCGCAGGCAAGAAGATGAACTTCAACGGCGTGGTGCTCACATGGGGCGAATTCGTAGATCGCCACATGCAGGTGTCGCAGCGCTACATGCGTGAACTGCTTGGCGAGAAGCCCGAACCCAAGGACAACTCCACGGGTCAGGACGAGCGAAAACCCAAACGGTACACCGAGGACGACTTGGTGGCTGCGCGGGAAGAAGGATACGAAGAAGGCTTCGCAAGTGCCGCTCAAGAATACGAGGGCGACGAGGGCGAAGCTGAAGACGAATCCGAGCCGCAGACCTCAGATGACATCCCAGAGCTTGACGCAGCGCACCAGCGCATCGCCCAGCTTGAGTCTGAAATCGAGGGGCTGAACGCAGCACCGGACGCGATGCAACTCATGAGCGAGAAGGAGAAGGTTCTGGCTTATGCGAAGCGTATCTCAGGTGGGCGTGCGCAAATGCTCAAGCTGGTGTTCGAAGAGATCACAGAGTCTCTCGGACTCAGCGACCGGATCACCGTCACGGTCAATTAAGAGGTCAAACACCAACGTAGGGGGAACAGCAATGGGAAGGGTCGATATATCGCACGGCCAGTTCCCCCGAATCGCCCATATAGAGGAATCGAACATGAACACTGATCGCAAGACAGCAGCACTGAAGGCAGCAGCAACCAAGGCTGCCAAGAAGCAGGCGGCACGTGAGCGTGTCATCGCTCGCAACGACGCCTACGACCAAAACCTGACCAACACTGCACGCCAGTACCTATATGACTCGGTACAGGAGATCAAGAGCGAGTACGAGGCGACGATCAACGCCGCGTTGGACGAAGCGGAGACCGCAGCCTCCGAGTCTTTGCGCAACCTAGCCAGAGAGTTCGGCTGGTCGCTGGTGCAGGCGGCTTCCGAGGATGACTACATCATTCTCGACAACTCGGTCGCACAGACCCTGCTCGACATCGTGTGGTTCGACGAGGCAGAAGCGTTCGAAGAACTCGAAGCCTGTGTTGAGTCAGCTAACACGCTGTATCCCGACACGGAGGCGCAAGCAGCCTAAAGGTCGAAACGCCGTAAGCGAAACGGCGTCCGCACGTGAAACGTGCGCTGACGAAACCAGAGGTCACGCAGATAACGGAGGTCAACAATATGTCACTGATCAAAGAGAACTACCAAGACGCAGATGGAAACTGGCTGCCGGAGGCGGAAGCAATTCTCGCCAAGGCGACCGCAACCCTAGCCACTAAGAACGGGACGCACACGCTGCGTCCCCTGAACGAAGTCGAGGACTACAAGCTCGAAGAATGAGAGAAGGTCGAAACGCCGTAACCCGGCGTCCACTGGTTGTGCCAGTGCTGATGAAACCAAAGGAGAACTAACAATGACGACCCACGAAGAAGCAAAGAAGATTATCACCCGTTTAGACCTTAACCACATGCTGGAAGCGATGGTCGCACGCCGCGACCACCTGCTCGTCCAGTACGTCGAGCTTCATCCGCAACTTCGGCTTGACGAGATCGCGGAAAAGTTCGCACTCACACAGCCCGAAGTGTCCAGAATCATGAAACGGCAAGGCGTCCAGCGCCCTCGCGGATGGGCATCACCCGCAGCAAGAAAGGTAACTATCGAACAGTAAGTAGAGGTCACTAAGTCACTATGTCTAACAGCAACGCTCCCCTCGCGCATGCTCCGCAGTATGCGGAGATGGGCATACCAATCATCGCACTCGCACCGGGCACCAAGATTCCTTTCAAGGAAATGGAAGGCTGGCAGCACGGAGGCGTTGCGACCACCGATCCGAAACAAATCGAGAAGTGGAACAGTCAGTTCCCCAACGCCAACTACGCGCTGTGCGCCTTCGCAGTTGAAGACGGCTATTGTTTCTTGGAATTTGACCAAGGCAAGCTGTCGGAAATCTGCGCGAAGTATGGACAGCCATTGCCGCGCACTCGTGTGCATGTCTCTGGCAACGGCGGGAAGCACTTCATCTTCNAGCAGACTCCTGAGTCCATCGCGCTTGGCAACCGCAGCGCAGTCCGTGACGGCAAGGAGTGGTTCTCTTTCCGTTGCAGCAACAAGTATCTGGTCGCTCCGGGTTCTGTGCATCCGAACGGAAACATCTACCGTGTGTTCTCCGGCTTCGACATCGAGCCGACGCCGATCCCTGCGTGGTTGGTGCGGGCGATTGACGAACTCGCCGAAAAGCCAAAACCGCAGCCGAAGGGCAGCGTCGAAGTACATGAAGCATTCGACTTCGATGACCTGATGGAGTTTCACGACATTGACATCGTTGGCGTCAAGGACGATGTGTGGCACATCTGCGCGGAGTGTCCCGGCGTTGACCGCCGCCACGAACAGTCAGTTCTCACTGGCTTCTACTATGACGGATCGTCTTTCGGATGGTCGTGTTTTGCGGCGGGCTGTCCTCTGAATGGGCAGCCCATCGGCGAAGTCATCAAGTTCCTCAACAACAAAAAAGGTCAGCCATACAAGGGAGTGATCTGGTCTGATCCTAACGAGGTTGATTGGGACAAGTTTGGCGTCGAGATTCTGGATGCCGACGAAGTGGTGCAGGAGGAGTCCGTAAACAGCAATGCCACGGCGGTCACAGCCATCGCTTTTGCCGGAGATGAGCCTTCCACCGTTCAAACTCCTCCTGCTCCGGTGGGCGACGTAGCTGATTTCGATCAACTGATCGCCGAACGCGCAAATCAGTTGAATCCAACGCCGCTGCCCGTGCCGGATGACATCGACTCAATCGTGAATGCCCCGAACGCGGAAGGACTCGCCTTCGACCTGAGGGCACTGTACGGCAGAGCGGGTGAGATCGCACGCAACACTACTCTGCCGCTTGGCTGGACGTATCCCGGCGTGCTCGCTGTGGCGTCCGCACTCAATATCAAGGATCGTGACGGACATGTCCGCTCCAACATTTACTGTGTGAACATCGCCCCAGTCGGTACGGCGAAGACCGTCGTGGCAGAAGCCATCGAGAAATCCATCTTCCTGCCACTGAACACGGCTACTTACACGACGCCTGCGTCCGACCGTGGTCTCTGCAAGATGATCGGCAAGGATGGCAACACGCTGCTTTTGGTTGAAGACGAGATGCGTGCGGTGTTCGGAAAATGTCAAATACCCAACTCAACGCTCGCGCAGACTTTTTGCAAGTTGTGGTCTAAGGACAACGCGGGCGTTGCCGACAAGAAGGGCGCAGACTCCTGCAACGGCAAGCTCTGCGTCTTGGGAAACATCGCATGCGAAGACGCCGCCGACTTCTCGAAAATTGTCGGATCAAGCACGGTCACTGGATTCTATGATCGCCTGCTCATCGGCTACGACACGACGCCTGTGAAATATCGCCCGCTGGACATCAAGCCTTCGTTCTTCATGGACGAGATGGTCGTCCGCATCCCGACATGGGTCTGGGATGCCAAGGATGCGTGGGTCGGTGAGAACATCGCACGCCGCCGTCTGGGTGAACACGCCCTGCGTGTGGCGCTCGTGACAGCAGCGCTGAACGGCGACAAAGAGATCACACCTGACTGCTTCTTCGCCGCGCTGCGTTTCGTAGAGTGGCAAGAACGTTTGCGTGCCGAGTTCCGCCCCGGTCTAGCGGAGACGAAGGACGCCGAGTGCCTTGAAGCGGTGTATGCAGCATTGAAGGCGCAGCGCGAGCACCAGAAGAAGACTGGCGAGTATCCGAAAGGCGCTGATCTCACGGGTCACAAACCAGAGGACTTGTGGAAGTTCATCAACTACAGCAAGGTTCTCTCCGCGAAGAATCTGTATCGGAAATACGGCAAGCTGGTGACCAGCGTGAAGGCTACGCTCGTCGAAGACGGCTTCATCGAGTTCGTCAAGGAAGTGGATTACGACGCGCAAGGGAACGAGAAAGAGGGAAAGAAGACCCCCTTCTGCGTGCTGAAGAAAAATCTTTAAGTTTCTTCGAGTGCAAAGCACTCGATGATTGAAGGCAAGGGTTAACACTTGGCTATCGGGCACCTTGCTCATTGACAGATCGCTCCCAAGGAGGGCAATCACTATGAGCACACCACTGGCAACAGACAAAGGGTTTGAGTTTGCACGTCACGCAGCCCCGGACACAAGCAAAGAAACTGCGCCATCCGTCCGCATCACCGAGCGTGAGCAGGACGTGCGGTGATGACCACGAAGTACCACATCATCTTGGCAGACGTCCATTATCCCCAACATGATGCCAAGGCAATAAAGACCGTGCTCCAGTTCCTCCGCAAGAACAGGAGGAAGATCGCAAGCGTGACGTTGCTCGGCGATGCGCTTGACTGCACCGATCTCAGCCGCCACACGAAGGGGAAGCCCCGGCTCCGCAAGCATCGCGGTTACAAGGAAGACCTTGACGGCTTTACGGAGGACATACTGAAGCCAATCGAGGAGGCGGTGCTGCCCGCCTGCAAGCTCGTCTATATCTGCGGGAACCACGAGGACTGGATCGAGTCTGACTTGCTGGACGAGATGCCAGAACTTGATGGCATCGTGAACATTCCCGATGTACTGCGACTTGAGGAGCGGGGATGGAAATGGGTTCCAGTCGGCGGTCACATCGAACGCGCAGGTTTCGTGCTGCTGCATGGCGACCAAATTGGATCGGGAATGCACGTCGCTAAGAAGATGGTGGACAGCGTCAATGAGAACAGCATCATGGGTCACGTACATCGTTTCTCGGCATTCTCCAAGGCTGCGCTGGTGACCGAGAAGAAAAAGCAGTTAGGCACAACACTGCCGTGCCTCTGTACTGTGGCACCAGCTTATGCAAAGAACCAGCCTAACGCGTTCGTCGTGGGGTTCGGAGTTCTTGAGGAGTGGGCATACAACCGAGCGAACCTCTACGTTCCAATCGTGATGGATGGGAAGTTCAGCTTCGGGGGTGTGGTCTATGGTTAGGAGAAGGTTTGGATTTCATGCGCCGAACTTGACAGCATTGACCTTGGTTTTGTGCTTCTCTGCACAGATATTCAGTGTAGCGCCCTCGCGGCCGGCGACCCTCAGCCGATGGATGGAAGCCAACAGCGCGTTATGCTTTGCTCTTTAAGTAATCCAGCAGCTTCCTACCGCTTACGACGTACATGCTTTTTCCTCGTTTGTGGCGGCGGGTTGGTGTGCCAAGGTTAGATGCGCCCAACTTCTTCATCAGGCGCAGAGCGGTGTCATAGCTGCGGTTGATGATCGCAGCGACCTCTGCGGGGCAGTAGTTCTGGTCGGGACTGACCTTGATCTGCTTCCCACGGGCTTCCTTTTTCCAGTCGGGTAGAGACTTGGCGAATTGTTTTATGAATTCTCTGGTGCTGTCTACCACGGCTTGGTGATAACGTTCCGAGCCACGCACTGATACACCGAATTTCTTGCTGACCTTTGTGACTTTGATTTCGTCTGCCATCGTTTACTAGACCCTGTCTTCCGATAATAGCCGAGTTCTTTTGTCGTGCGAATTGTGGGAACAAGCACATTGTTCTGGGCACGAGGTTGCGTAACCGATTTCCGTAAGTCACTGTCCCTAAAACTGTCCCACGAAAATATGAAACAGGCGAAACGAGCGAAATAAGCGAAATCCTCCGCTACGTATTTTCAACTACTTACGTGTTTTCAATACGTTACGGAACTGGTGCGGGGAACGAGTCCTACCTGAGGAGCCATTCTTTCAGTATCTCTCTTTGAGCGTGCAACTTCCACAGTGCCCAGAGGACGCTTTGACGGAAGTTTGACGTGTCTTCACCTAAACTAAGGCAAGATTCCTCGGCTCAACGACTGATTTCGTCAACTATCTCGGCCTGCCACACGCAGCGCCTTTCTTACCTCGTCGCGTTCACGGAGTACTCGCCAGATTTCCGAACACAGTTCGTCACTTTTGTCAGGGTCGGTTTCTTTCATTGCCTGTTCCACCAGTCGTTCCAGACGTGCAGTTGTGTCCGCAAAAGGGTCCAACATGTGGGCACTCCCCAATTGGCCGAGTGGGGACATTACATGCTATTCACACGATACTGCTGTGACGGGGATCACACATCGTGATCATTGGGTCTCAGCGAGTGAAAACGCCTGTAGGTGTTGAAAAACTCGATCGCTCAAAACCTCGTCGAAAAAACTGGCGAGGATGCGCTACAAACGACTTTCTTGTTTTGCCAGACATTTTGTATCCCCCAATCTTGGCTGTTTGGGAGGAAACTGGAGTTTTTCAACAGCCACGCCTGTTTGCATCAACTATCGCGTTAATGGTGCAGTTTGAATTAGGTTTGAGAGTATATTTCCAGCATGGATGCATTCGATCAGCAGCGGGTCTCAGAGCTGAGACAAGAGATCGCATCGCTTCAGCGCGACAATGAGTCGTACCGATGGCAAAAGCGCCACACTGCATCAGAAACTAATAGGAACGAGTTGAGAAGGCTTCGTCTCCTAGCCATCAAAGAAGAACTGTTAAGACTGAATGAATACCCAAAGAGAATCCAATGAAAATGATAGAAATCACACCGTGGGATAATTAGCCGCGAGTTTTGGGGTCACGATCCTTTGGCTTGACGCACTTGGCGCAAGTGCATTTAAAGAACGGATTGGTCGGCCAGGTCAGATGTCCGCATCGAGCACACATGTACCAAGTCTCCGAGCCACCTTGGCCAATCATCACCTTGAACTTGCCGCCCTCGATGCAATAGGGGCAGCGCATAAGAGGCATTCTCGGCTTGTGGGATGCTTCTGGAGCGGTCATGGACTAGTTCACATGCGGAATGAAGTCCTAGTCGTGGAGAACAATGTTGAGAAGTGAACTGTGAACGTGAAACCCGCTCCCGCCGTTATAGTCGATGAAGCCTA
>JGI12635J15846_10001242_pt1 | contig 22250 bp, 17 predicted proteins | sample BlaSpr_A8_OM2_M2_FD_15846 | JGI IMG/M metagenome (IMG submission 15846) | reverse complement strand
ACGGGTTCGGACTGGATTTGATGGACAAGCCGAAGATCTACGTGGTGGGCAACGAGCATGACCTTGCAAAACTTGTTAGGAATCAGCCTTGATTCGATAGCACGAATCGGGAAACCATCGCGCGCCTGCTTGCGGCCGCGCAGCGCAACTTGCTGGACGCACGGCTCGACGCGCTGAGCCAGGAAAATCGCTTCGACGCTGCGTATAAGGCCATCATGCAGCTCGCCATGCTTGCCCTCCACGCCAACGGCTTCCGCACGCTGACCAGCCGGCCGGGGCACCACCAGACCGCGATTCAGTCGTTGACGCTCACCATCGGCTTGCCGATGGATCGGATGATCGTGCTCGACGCTCTGCGCAAACAGCGCAATCTCTCCGACTACTCGGGTGATCTCGTAACCGACGCGGCGGTACGTGAATGCATGTCGAGCGCAACAGCACTTCTCGATGATGTTCAGAAGTGGCTGACCATTAATCGGCCTGAACTCGCCTAGGTCTTTCCTCGACAGGGTGGACATCGGTGTTCGTTGGAGCCTTGCTTGATGACGCATACAAGGCGACCGATCGACACACCCCGACAGCGAGCGAGACATTTCCCGGATAATTCCCTGTCCCCCCGAATCCCGCGCCCATGATCATCCGTCCCAAACTCAACTGGTTCCACATGCTGTTCGTCTGGCGCGGATCCGTACTGCCGCAGCTACTCCCGCGCCTCGCCCTGATCTTCGTGCTGTCGGTTGCCGCCATCTTCATGCATGACCATGTGCGCGACTATCCGGTCGGACTCGGCACGCCGCCGTTCGCGCTGGTCGGCATCGCGCTGGCCGTGTTTCTCGGCTTTCGCAACAGCGCGAGTTACGAACGCTGGTGGGAAGGCCGCAAGCTGTGGGGCGCGCTGCTGATTCATGGCCGCTCGCTGGCACGGCAGGCGCTGACGCTGCCGAATGGCGTCAAGAGCGAGGACACGCGCGAGTTCATCGCGGCGATTGGCGCACTCGCTCATGCGCTGCGTCACGAAATGCGCCGCACCGATCCTCTCCCGGATCTCGCCACACGCCTGCCGCCCGCGCTTTATCAACGCGCGACCCAAGCGCAATATCGCTCGGCTTTGATCCTGCGATGGCTCGGCGAATGGTCGGGCACACGTGCTCGCGAAGGCGCACTCGACGGCTACGGCACGCTCGCGTTCGAGCAGAATCTGAATGAGTTGTCCGCGGTGATCGGCGGCTGCGAACGGCTGGCGTCGACGCCGCTGCCGTTCTCGTACTCGGTGATGATTCACCGGACCGTGTATCTGTTCTGCGTGATGCTGCCGTTCGGTCTTGTCGATGGCGCGGGCTTGCTGACGCCCTTGTTTGCTCTGCTGGTCGCGTACTCGTTCATGTCGCTCGAGGCGATTGCGGCGCAGATCGAAGATCCGTTCGGCCTCGAAGAAAACGATCTGGCGTTAACCGCAATGTGCGACTCCCTGGAAAACGCGCTCCACGATATGGCCGCCGACCCGGCCTTCACCCGACCACCGAAGGCGCTCCGGGCGCCGGGCGTAGAAGACCGGCGGTTTATCGTGACGTGAGTGCGATTCGACCACCAACGAAAAGGCCCGCATTCTTCGCGGGCCTTTTTCGTTCTCACACAATCAAATCAGCTTTCGTTCTGCACGCAATCGACGAAATACTCGATACGCCCGTTGATCATCTCCCCGACCAGCCCGTGGATATCCGTATGGAAGCCCGGGAAGCGTTCATTGAACTCACGCGCGAAGCGCAGGTAGTCCACGATCGTCTTGTTGAATCGCTCGCCCGGAATCAGCAACGGAATACCCGGGGGATACGGCGTCAGCAGGATGCTGGTCACGCGCCCTTCGAGTTCATCGATAGGCACGCGATCGATCTCCCGATGCACCAGTTTTGCATAGGCTTCGGACGGCTTCATGGCCGGCTCCATGCTCGATAGATACATTTCGGTGGTCAGCCGGGCAATATTGTTGGCCCGATAAACGCTGTGAATCTGCTCGCAAAGATCCCTTAATCCCATGCGCTCGTACGAGGGATGCTGCGCGATGAAATCAGGCAATACGCGCCACAAGGGCTGGTTGTTGTCGTAGTCATCCTTGAACTGCTGCAACTCGGTCACCATGGAGTTCCAGCGGCCTTTGGTAATGCCGATCGTGAACATGATGAAGAACGAATACAGCCCGGTCTTCTCCACGATAATCCCGTGCTCCGCCAAATATTTGGTCACGATCGCGGCCGGAATCCCGGTCTCGCCGAACTCGCCGTCCACATCGAGTCCGGGCGTGATGATGGTCGCCTTGATCGGATCGAGCATGTTGAAGCCTTCGGCAAGGGCCCCGAAACCGTGCCAGCGGTCGTTCGGCTTCAACACCCATTCCTCACGATCGCCAATGCCCTCTTCCGCCAGCGCTTCCGGTCCCCACACCTTGAAGAACCATTCGTCGCCGTATTCGTCGTCGACCTTGCGCATGGCGCGGCGGAAATCGAGCGCTTCCGCAATNGACTCTTCCACCAGCGCCGCGCCGCCCGGCGGCTCCATCATCGCCGCGGCCACGTCGCAGGACGCGATGATCGCGTATTGCGGGCTCGTGGACGTGTGCATCAGNTACGCCTCGTTGAAGCGATGTTTGTCGAAGGTGCTGTTCTCGGAGTCCTGAACCACGATCTGCGAAGCCTGCGAAATCCCCGCCAGCAGCTTGTGCGTGGAGTGCGTGGCGAACACCAGCGCGCCCGTACGCGGACGCCCCGCGCCGATCGCGTGCATGTCCTGATAAAAGTCGTGAAACTCGGCATGCGGCAACCAGGCTTCGTCGAAGTGGAGCGTGTCGAGCAGGTCGCCGAGCAGGTCCTTGATCATCTCGACGTTGTAGATCACGCCGTCATAGGTACTTTGCGTGATGGTCAGGATGCGCGGCTTTGCCTTCGGATTCTTCGCCAGCGCCTCACGCGCGAACGGATTCGCTTCAATCTTCTTGCGGATGTTTTCCGGCTTGAATTCGTCGCGCGGAATCGGTCCGATGATGCCGAAGTGATTGCGCGTCGGCGTCAGGAAGACGGGGATCGAACCCGTCATGGTGATGGCATGCAGGATCGACTTGTGACAGTTGCGGTCGACCAGCACGATGTCGCCGGGCGCAACTGTCGCGTGCCAGACAATCTTGTTCGACGTCGACGTGCCGTTGGTCACGAAGAACAGATGATCCGCACTGAAAATGCGCGCCGCATTGCGCTCGGACGCCGCAATCGGCCCGGTGTGATCGAGCAACTGGCCGAGTTCATCGACAGCGTTGCAGACGTCCGCCCGCAACATGTTCTCGCCGAAGAACTGGTGGAACATCTGCCCGAGCGGATTTTTCAGGAACGCGACGCCGCCCGAATGCCCCGGGCAATGCCACGAGTACGAACCCTCTTCCGCGTACTGCACGAGCTCCTTGAAGAACGGCGGCGCGAGCGCGTCGAGGTAGACCTTCGCCTCGCGGATGATGTGGCGCGCGACGAACTCCGGCGTGTCCTCGAACATGTGGATGAAGCCGTGCAGCTCGCGCAGGATGTCGTTGGGCAAGTGCCGCGACGTGCGCGTTTCGCCGTACAGGAAGATCGGGATATCCGCATTGCGCCGCCGCACTGCCTGCACGAACGCGCGCAACGCGACGATTGCCGACGCCAGCTCCGGCGTATCGCCTTCGGCCACCACGACGTTATCCACGTACGGCAACAATTCGTCGTCGTCGATCGACAAGATGAAGCACGACGCGCGGCTCGATTGCTGCGCGAACGACGTCAGGTCGCCGTAACTCGTCAGCCCGAGCACCTCGACGCCTTCGCGCTCGATCGCCTCGGCAAGCGCGCGGATGCCGGAACCCGAAATGTTCTCGGAGCGAAAATCTTCGTCGATGATGACGACGGGAAAACGGAACTTCATGCGGCGAATCTCCAAATGGAACGACCGCTGGCCGAGTTGCGTTTGCTCGATTCCAGCGGTCTTTCAAAAAGCGTTGCAATGACGTTTCGAACAGGTAAGAAACGTCAGGTTTTCGGCAGTGTCACACCGATTTGCCCTTGATATTTGCCCCCACGATCGGCGTACGAAGTCTCGCAGATCTCGTCGCTTTCAAAGAAGAGAACCTGCGCCACACCTTCGTTCGCGTAGATTTTGGCAGGCAAAGGTGTCGTATTCGAGAATTCGAGCGTCACATACCCTTCCCATTCAGGCTCGAACGGCGTCACGTTCACAATGATCCCGCAGCGCGCGTACGTCGATTTGCCGAGACAAACGGTCAGGCACGAGCGCGGAATCCGGAAATATTCGACTGTGCGCGCAAGCGCGAAGGAGTTCGGCGGAATGATGCAGACGTCGCCCTTGAAGTCGACAAACGATTTCTCGTCGAAATTCTTCGGGTCGACAATCGTGGAATTGATGTTCGTGAAGATCTTGAATTCGTCTGCCACACGAATGTCATAACCGTAGCTGGACGTGCCGTAGCTCACGATCTTGCGGCCATCTTCGGACACCCGCACCTGATCGCGCACGAACGGCTCGATCATGTTGTGCTCTTCGGCCATGCGCCGGATCCACTTGTCGGACTTGATGCTCATAGGGAACGCTACCCAACGAAAGAGGCGGCTTGGAGAGAGCCGCCGAGCTTGAAACAGGGCATGGCCGGAAGCTTGGGATAGATGCAGAAGCACGCCAAAGCCAGCCAGACCAGACGAGAAGCGCGTATTTTACTTGATGCGCTGGCTGCGCGACGCTGCTATGCCTACAGGCCGGGTCGAGCGCCTTAACAGCCTGATTTCATTGAAAGAACGCGGCGACCCCGCCGCATCACTGCTTGATCACGCCGCACGCAAGTGCAGGACCGGCGCCATGCGGCGTGAGGGCGTAGGTGTCGGCGGCGTCGCGATGAAGCAGGAGGGCCCGCGACAAGACCGAGCGCACGCCGTCGAGCGACACGTCCGGTGCAACGATGAAACCCGTCGCCGAGCCGTTCGTGTCGGCGTGAATGCTGGCCAGATCGCCTTCCACCTTTGAACCGGAGTTGGTGCGTTCGGATGCCGGCGCGAACACGGGGCCGCCGTCCGAACCCGAGACGATGCAGTCGCCGCGCTCGTGAATCTGCAACGCGTGATCGCTATTGGGCGGCATGCCCGACAGGTTGTAAGACACCTGAACACCGTCGGCGCGTTCGATGAACGTCACCGTCCCGCTCGCCGTGTTGCCGCCGGTGGGCTGCAACGTGGCGTCGGCACGTTTTTCGTGGTGCTGGAACAGGATGCCGCAGCCGCCGAGCAACATGACGCTGGCCAATGCGGTCAAACTCGCGCTCAAACTCAGCATCAGGCTCGGGAGCGGGTGTATCGCGGCAGGCGGTCTGCGCGATTCAGGCCCGTCGAATCTTTGTTTCATGCGATCCTCATGGCGACCCGCGACCACCCCGTGTGTTCACCTGGCCGCGCCAATCGAAGGCGACATGATACCGCGACACGCGCCGCCAAAATCGCCCGTGCCCCGCCGGAGCCTAAGTGTTTTGCACTACGATGCTGGGGAACATCGACGTCATGTCGCGCTGGCGTTCGGCAATCGAAATGGCTACCTTGCGTGCGATCGAGCGATAAGCATCGGCAATCTTGCTGTCCGGTTGCGAGACCACGGTCGGCTGGCCCGCATCGGTCTTCTCGCGGATCGCGATATCGAGCGGCAAATGGCCGAGCACCGGCACGCCATATTCCTTCGACATCCGCTCGCCCCCGCCCGCGCCAAAAATATGTTCTTCGTGGCCGCAATTCGAGCAGATATGCGTGCTCATGTTCTCCACGATTCCCAGGATCGGGATGCCCACTTTCTCGAACATCTTCAGGCCCTTCTTGGCGTCGAGCAACGCGATGTCCTGCGGCGTGGTGACGATCACCGCGCCCGTGACGGGCACTTTCTGCGAGAGCGTGAGCTGGATGTCGCCGGTGCCGGGCGGCATGTCGACGACCAGGTAATCGAGGTCCTTCCAGTTGGTCTGGCGCAGCAATTGTTCGAGCGCCGACGTGACCATCGGGCCGCGCCAGACCATCGGGTTGTCCTGCTCGATCAGGAAACCGATCGAGTTGGCCTGGATGCCGTGGCCGATGAGCGGGTTCATCGACTGGTTGTCGGGCGATTCGGGACGGCCGCTGATGCCGAGCATCATGGGCAGCGACGGGCCGTAGATATCCGCGTCCAGCATGCCGACCGACGCGCCTTCCGCCGCCAGCGCGAGCGCGAGGTTCACGGCAGTCGTGCTCTTGCCGACCCCGCCCTTGCCCGACGCCACCGCGATGATGTTCTTCACGTTCGGCAGCAGCTTCACGCCGCGCTGGACCGCGTGCGCGACGACTTGCGACGACACCGTGACCTGTACGCCGGCCACGCCCGGCACGCCGGCGACAGCGTTGGACACGAGCGCGCGGATGGACTCGAACTGGCTCTTCGCCGGATAACCCAGCACGACGTTCACGCTGACATTGGCCCCGTCCACGGTCACGCTGCGGATGCTTTTCGTGTCCGCGAAAGTGCGGCTGGTATTCGGATCGATCAGGCCGCTGAGCGCGGTATCGATCTGGGCGCGATCAAAACTCATCGAAACTCCAAGGGAACGCTTTTTGCTGTTGCGGACCGAATATTCCGCATGCAAACAATGAAATTGAAAGGAATTGTTGCATGACATTGCGTCGTAACCGTGCGCGATGCACTATCCGACGCTGCCATGATTCGGGGGGACGCATCGTTATAATCTCTTGAATCCTTGGCCGTATTGTAGTGGCAGCCGTTACGACTCGCCGGAAGACCCTTTCGGGCTGTCGGTGCGGGCTTTGTCGAATTGGTATCCTGGAGAATTGATAATGAACTCGAAAATGATGACCCGCTTGTCCGTAATCGCCGTGGCCGGCGCACTTGTCGCCGGCTGCGCCACCCAGCAAGGCAATAACGCCGCCGTTGGCACGGGCATTGGCGCAGCGGCCGGCGCCGGACTTGGCGCGATCTTCGGCGGCGGCAAGGGCGCGGCCATCGGCGCGGGCGTCGGTGCGGCCGCTGGCGGTATCACGGGCTACAACTGGCAGGCCATTAAGGGCAAACTGACCGGCGCAACGAAGGGTACGGGCACGCAGGTGACGGAACAACAGGACGGTTCGCTCAAGGTCAATATCCCGAACGCAATCTCCTTCGACACCAACAGCTACGCCATCAAGCCCGGCTTCGCTCCGGTGCTCGACCAGGTCACGCAAACGCTGGTGCAGCATCCTGAATTGATCGCTCAAGTGGTTGGTCATACGGATAGCACCGGCCAGCCGACGTACAACCAGACGCTGTCGCAAAATCGTGCACAAAGCGTGGCATCGTATCTGGCTGGCCACGGCGTGGCGGGTCAGCGTCTGTCGGCGCAAGGCATGGGCCAGACGCAACCTATTGCTGACAACAGCACCGAAGCCGGCCGCGCGCAAAATCGCCGTGTGGAAATTTATCTGCGCGCCACCGCTCAGCCGGGTCAGGTTCAGTAAAACGTTTGATTTGCAAGGGCAATGGCCGCTGCGCCGGGGCCGGAGATTCGATTCGTCTCACGAGAAATTCGCGAACACGAAAAATATTTGAAACTTGGCCGCACGGTAAGTGTCTGTCTTAACGGTAGGTGGCTGGCTATGCCGCCACGTGCCATTCTCCTCTTGTCGTTGTTGCTCCGGGGCCGCTAATCGCCCCGGTTTTTTTTCGTCTGGAATTTGGAGGGGGAAGCCCCGCCCAACCCCGACCGCCCTCCCCACCGCTGAGCCCGAAAGCCCCCTCCCTGCCCGAGTGCGAACGAGAAACCCTTGGCTGGTAGAATCGTCATTCGCTTTTTCGTGCAATCACTGAATTTTTCAACCGCAGGCCAGCGCCTTATGTCAGCACCCACCTCGTCTAGACCCGTCCCCGCAGCGGCGCCAGCCACCCCTGGCCATCGGCGAATTCTCGTCACGTCCGCGCTCCCGTACGCGAACGGTCAGATTCATATCGGCCATATGGTCGAATACATCCAGACGGATATCTGGGTGCGCTCGCTGCGAATGCACGGTCACGAGGTGTACTACGTCGGCGCCGACGATACCCACGGCACCCCCGTCATGCTGCGCGCCGAGCAGGAAGGCATCACGCCGAAGCAGTTGATCGAGCGCGTGGGGAAAGAACACAAGCGCGATTTCGACAGCTTCGGCATTTCATTCGACAACTACTATTCCACCGACGCCGAAGAAAACCGCGTGCTGTGCGAATCCATCTACGGTTCGCTGAAGGCAGCCGGGCTGATCGACGCGCGAGATATTGAACAAGCCTACGATCCGGTCAAGGAAATGTTCCTGCCCGACCGCTTCATCAAGGGCGAATGCCCGAAATGCGGCGCGAAAGATCAATACGGCGATAACTGCGAAGTCTGCGGATCGACGTATCAGCCACTCGATCTCATCAACCCGTATTCGGTAGTGTCGGGCGCAACGCCGGTGCGCAAAACCTCGACGCACTATTTCTTCCGCCTCTCCGATCCGCGCTGCGAAGACTTCCTGCGCGGCTGGGTCAGCGGACTCGCCCAGCCCGAAGCCACGAACAAGATGCGCGAATGGCTCGGCGACAAAGGCGACGCCAAACTCGCCGACTGGGATATCTCGCGCGATTCACCCTACTTCGGTTTCGAAATCCCCGGCGCGCCGGGCAAATATTTCTACGTGTGGGTGGATGCGCCGGTCGGTTATTACGCGAGCTTCAAGAATCTGGCGGATGCGCGCGGCCTCGATTTCGAGGAATGGATCCGGCCCGGATCGAAGACCGAGCAGTATCACTTTATCGGCAAGGACATCCTGTATTTCCACACGCTGTTCTGGCCCGCGATGCTGCAGTTTTCCGGCCATCGGACGCCGACGAACGTGTTCGCGCACGGCTTTCTCACCGTGGATGGCGCGAAGATGTCCAAGTCGCGTGGCACCTTCATTACGGCGAAAAGCGTGATCGATACGGGTATCAATCCCGAGTGGCTGCGCTACTACTACGCCGCGAAGCTGAACCACACGATGGAAGACATTGACCTGAATCTCGAAGATTTCCAGGCGCGCGTGAACAGCGACCTGGTCGGCAAGTACGTGAATATCGCGAGCCGCGCGGCGGGCTTCCTGATCAAGCGTTTCGAAGGCCGCGTGCAGGACAGCGCGATGAATCATCCGCTGCTGCTGCAATTGCGGGCGGCTATTCCGCAAATCGCGGCGCTATACGAGTCGCGCGAATACGGCCGGGCGTTGCGCACGACGATGGATCTCGCCGATACGGTCAACGCTTTCGTCGATACCGCGAAGCCCTGGGATCAGGCCAAGGACGAGGCCAACCCCGCTGCGTTGCATGAAACCTGCAGCGTGAGCCTGGAGGCGTTCCGGCTGTTGTCGCTGGCGTTGAAACCGGTGTTGCCGTTGCTGGCGGAATCGGTGGAAGGGTTCCTGGGGATCGCGCCGCTGGTCTGGGCGGACGTTTCCGCGCCGCTCAGTTCTTCGCAGCCGATCAACGCATACAAGCACTTGATGACGCGCGTCGATCCGAAGCAAATCGAAGCGCTGATCGCTGCGAACCGCGAATCGGTGGCGCCGGGGCAAGCTGCTGCTGTCCCGGCTGCGGCTGCCTCTGCTTCCACGTCGAAGAGGGCAGCGAAGGTGAAAGAGCCGGAAGCCGAAGGCGTGATTTCCATCGATGACTTCGCCAAGGTCGATCTGCGAATCGCGAAGATCGTGAATTGCACGGCGGTCGAAGGATCGGACAAGCTGCTGCAACTGACGCTGGATGTCGGTGAGGAAAAAACACGCAATGTATTCTCCGGGATCAAGTCAGCGTATCAGCCGCAGGACCTGATCGGCAAGTTCACGGTGATGGTCGCGAATCTGGCACCGCGCAAGATGAAATTCGGGCTGTCGGAAGGCATGGTGCTGGCTGCTTCCTCCGACGACGAAAAAGCCGAACCCGGCTTGTACATTCTTGAACCGCACAGCGGAGCGAAGCCGGGAATGCGCGTGAAGTAAGGTTTTCGGGCGCGCTCAGCCGCAAGAACAAAGGGCTGTTTTCAACTCACGTTGAAAACAGCCCTTTTTGCATTTCACGCGCACAACAACCTACTTCGCTTCCGACGGCCGATTCCTTCGCGACCACGAATCGAAGCGCCGCGTATAAAGCAGATCCATGCCCTGGAATGTGCCGCCATATGCCGCCACCGACCAGAAGCGCGAAAAATTGAGCGTCGCTTTGATCGCGTTGCTCGCCGACTGCAACCCCTGCTCATACCCGAGTACGAGCCGCTCATTGATCGCCTTCGAGATCATCACGACCTGCGGATCGGTCAGCCCGACCTCACTCGTCCCGATAGAAAACTCATCCAGGCCGAACGTCTGCGCGATCCGCTTGCCCTGCGAACTTCCCAACAACGCCAGCGCATTGGTCATCGCGCTCTGTTGACCAATGTTGTTGCCCTGATCGGTACCATGCCCGAACAGCAGCCACGACAACTTTTCGTTATCCGGCACGTTCGGCTCCGAAATCAGCTTCGCATTCGGTGACTGCACCGTGCCCGTCACCTGCACGCCGGCTTCGACTTCCTGATTGCGCCGCATCGCGAGAATGTTGATGCCGGGATTCGCAACCGGTCCGTTGAACGTGAAAAAGCCGTTCTCGATGCCCAGCTTCCGCCCAAACGCCGTGTACGTGGAACCCGGCGTCACACGCACGTTGCCGATCGCCCGCAGCGGCATGCTCGGCGCGCTCATTGCCGTGATCGTGCCGGCCAGGCCAAGATCCGCGCCCGCGCCGCGGAAACGAAATTTCTGGCCGAGATTGATATCGATATTCGCCCGCGGCGCAAATGCGCCCACGGGCTTGTCGCCGGTGGCGACAACCTTCTGATCCTCACCCTTTACCGTGCCGTCTGGACGCACGATCACGACGTCGTCACCGAGTGACGGCGCCGATTGCTCGGGCAGATCAAACAGTGCGTGATCGACGGTGAACTTGCCGTCGATCGCCATGCCGCCCTGCAAACCGGCGTTCGCCACCGACGCACTGCCCGACAGCTGCAACTGCCGGTCCGGCGATGCAAAGAGTTCGAGCTTGTCCGCAATGATGCTCGCTGTCAGATCCGGCTGCTGCTGATCGAGCCGCACCTTACCTGTCGCGCGCAACGTGCCGCTCGCGCCGTGAAACTCGACCTGCTGCAGATCGACAAGATTCTCCGACAACGCAATCCGGATCACGCCATCCTTCAACTGCACGCCCTGATCGATGACCGTAACCGACAGCGCGTCGCCGGTGAGCATGCCGGACAGCGTCGGTTTCGCAACGATCCCCGCGATGGTCAGCTTCAATCCGAGATGGCCATCGAGCAGATAAGTCGGGCCGAACAGCCCGCCGGTGGTGCGCAGCGTTGGAACGTTCGCGTCAATACCCCCGCTCAGCGGCGCTTCGTCCGCGACGGTGAGCACACCGTCGCGCGCCACCAACGTCGTGTGGACGTTGGCATCGATCGCGCCGATCCGCGTTGCCTGCGCGTGCAGCGTCGCGTTGAGCCGGTTGCCGGCGGTGAAGTCGGCCCGCGCGGTTATGTCCGTGATGCCGAGCGCTGCAACGCCGCGGGCGGCGTCGATGGAAACGTCGCCCGAACGCCGCTTCAGTTGCACGTAGCCCGTCGCGCTGGAACCGAGCGCGAAATTCCAGTCGCCATCGAAGACAAGATCGGTCTTGACGGGCGGCGGACCGCCTTCCAGTTCCTGGCGAATTTCGAGCAGCCGCGCTACCGACAGATTCGTCAACTGGCCAGCCGAACTGAAACGCCCGCTATCGAACGCGAACGATTTCAGGTCGAGCACGGCGCCTTCCGCCGACAGGCGCGTCGCGCCCAGCGCCACGTGATTCGGCGCGTAGCTCACGGTAAGCGGCGCGTCGAGATTCACGTTCGGCGTGCCCTTATTCGATAAGCGCGTCACCGTGCCGTCCCAATGCGCGCCGTCTCGGGCATCGGTCAGGCGGCCGTTCGCGGCCAGTGTCAAATTGACGGCGTTGCCGCGCACTTTGCCGACAGCAGTCGCGTTGAGCGTGTGGTTCGCACGCGTGCCGTTGAGGTTCGCGTCGAGGCTCGCGAGATCGACGCCGTCCGTGCTGACATCGCGGGCTTGCAGCGTGAAAACAAGCGCGCCGTTCGCGCCGTCGCGCGCTTCCGCCCGGCCCTCTGCATGGCCGACGCGATTCGCGCCGAACACCACGCTGTCGGCCTGATAGTTAGCCGCCAGGTTCGGATGCGCGAACGAACCGGTGACATCGCCGTCCGCTTTTATAAGACCCGCCAAGCCGAAACCAAGCCGCTCGAGCTGCGGTGCATCGATACGAAAACGCAAGCGGTCACCCGGCGCGCCGAAACTGCCGTTGAGATCGACGTCGTTGCCCGCAATCGAAAGCGTCGCCGTACTCGGCAAGATGCGCGTTCCCGCAACCTGGATCGTGCCCGCACCGGTGAGCGGCAGGTTGTCGTAGACACTGTCGGCGAGCTTGAATTGCGCCTTGGTCGTAAGCGTTGGAGCGAGTACGCCGGTCGCGGAAAGCGTGCCGTTCACGCGTGCTTCGATCGTGCGGGGTTTCTCGACCGCCTTCGCTTTGGATCCCTTCGCCGGCGGCTGCTTTGCGACCAGTTGTTCGGTCAGCAGCAGCGGATTGAAATCGATGAACTTCGCCTTCAGGTCGTAGCTCGAATGCGTGTCCTTTTGAAGCGCGCCGCTCAACTCGATACGGCCCTTCCCCGCGCTCAGTTTCACGCCATCGAATGCGGTTTGCTTAGCGTCCAGCGTGACCTTGCCCTGCGCGCGCAACGCCGCTTTCGGGTCGTTGAGATCCAGCGTTATGGTCTGCTTATCGCCAGCATCGCCGGCGAGATGAATGCCGATCGGCCCGGCGAACTGCGTTGGCCGGATGCTCGACTCGATCGCGTTCAGATCGAGTTTCGCGACCTTCAGGTCGAACTGGCCTTGGCCTCCCTTGAGCGTTCCGCCGCCCGTAACGGTCGCTTCCTTCAGCAGCCGCACGTTCAGATCCGAGATGGTTTGCGCCGATGCATCGAGCTTCACGTTCGCGTGGGCATCGATTAAAGGAAGCAACTGCTTGTCGACCGCACCCGGTTTCGCATTCACGATCGACACGGGCCCCGTCACCATCAGCGCGTTCGGCGTCGCCGGATCGGGCTTCAGTTCGGCCCGCACCGCGAGGTCCGCGAACGGCGCGCTCGGGCTGAACGCCTGCGGGTTGACGTGATCGACGGTGACAAGCGCGCGCTTGAGCGGCACGTCGCCGAACGGCGCCACCTCCACATGCGCCTGGCCCTTGAGCTTCAGGCCGCTGGCGTCAATATCGGCGGTCAGGTTTTCCAGCGAACCCGTCAGATGCGCAGCGACCTGCACGGCCTCGCCGCTGACCTGCCCCGAATAACCGGCATCCCCAGTCAGCGGGAACGGACGCGCGCCGCCGTCCAGTTTCAACGCGGCCGTGATCGCGCCGAACGGTGTATCGAGACGCTGCACAGTCGCTTGGTGATGACGGCCGTCGCTGTGTCCTTCCAGCGCGAGCCGCGAGAACTCGGTGGTCGTCGCGCCTTGATGGAGGCGCAGTTTGTCGAGCGTGACACCGCTGATGGCAAGCTGGATCGGCAGGCGCAAATCCGTTGGCAACTGGACCGGGCTGGTGTCTTTCGGCGAGGGCGCAATGCGTGCATCGACCGTGTCGACATGCAAATAATCGATGCTGAACCGCAACGGCGCACGCGTCAGCTCCCATCGGCCAGAAACGCTGTCCACGGCAATGTCCGTTCCCTTGCCGTCCAGGCTTTTCCAGTGCACGTTGCGCAGTCGCAATCCGGTCGCGATCGCGCCACCGTCGAGCGTGCCGCTCAACTGGCCGCCGAGCAGCGACGTGGCCGCCTGCCAGACGTAACGCGTCCCGCGCTCGCTGTTAACGGCGTACAGGATCATCGCAACGCCGAGCGCGAAGCACAGCACGAGCACAAGAACGATGCCGCCCAACCATTTAGCCAGCCCCCGCAAGCCTTCGCGCCGTGGCTTGGCAGCGGGCGTTCCGTTTTCAGACGCGCCGTTCCCCCGGTCCTCGGAAGGGTCCGGTTGATCTGCGGGGGATTGGCCGTTCTGGTCCGTCATGCGTGAAGAAATAATCTAAGCAAATTCATCAGAATGCGATCCCGAGCGTCAGATACGGGCGGATGTCCCGGTTCTTGAAGCCATACGCAATATCGACGTTCACCGGCCCGACCGGACTGCGCCAGCGCACACCCATGCCCGCACCCGGCTCGAACACGCGCTCTTTCCAGGTGTCGGTGGCTGTGCCGATATCAAAGAACACCGCCCCACCCCAATCGTGCGAAAACCAGTGCTGATATTCCGAGCTTCCAGTCATCAAGTATTTGGTCGGCAATACCGAGCCAGCGACGTCATTACCGATGCTCTGATAACCGTAGCCGCGCACTGAATTCGCACCGCCCGCCCGGAACAGCAGCGACGCGGGAATCCCGCTCGAGCTGCCCGTCGTAAACACGCCACCGAATTCCGCGCGAAACACGAACAGGTCGCGCTTGCCCAGCGGCACATATTGCAGCAGGTTCGTATAAACGCGGCCGAAGGTTTGATCGGCGAGCAGCCCCTTCACCGCGACGTCGGCTTCCGCGCGAATCAGGTTGCCCGAGCGCGGAAACAGCGGATCGTCGACATTGCGGCGCACCCATTGCCACGACGGCACGAGTGCACGGCTGGTGGTCGGCGGCCCGGAGTTCTGCGTCAGCCGGTCGGCATAGAACAGCAGCGAGAACGTGGTGTCGATGTTCTGCAGCGAGCGCGAGCGCTGCACGCCGGCACGCGCGCTGTAGATGCGCGTGTCTGACACATTCGTGTTCGTGTATGAGGCAAGCACGCTGTTGACCCAGGTGCGGCCGTCCGGCGGCATCGCGAGTTGCACCTGACCGTATTGCTGGGTCTGGTCCAGGCGGCCAGATATGGTGAACGGATAAGCCTTGCCGAAGGTGTCGAGATAGCTGTACGCGCCCTGGATGTGCGGACCCGTATCCGTCGCGTAACCCACGCCGTAACGTACGCTGTTGTACGGATATTCGCTGACTTTCAGGTGTATTGGCGTTTCGTCCGGCTTGGTTACGTCGTTGTCTGCGTCGATGGCGACCGACGCGTAGTACGGCGTGTTCTGCAACTGGCGCTGCAATTCGTTCACGCGCGCGACATCGTAGATATCGCCGGGATGGATCCGGTCGACGTTATGAATGATCTGTTCGGGATAACGCCGCACGCCGCTGATGTCGAGCTTGCCGAACGTGAAGGTCGGGCCGCTATCGAATGTCACCGACAAATCCGCGATATGCGTGCGCGGATTCACGCGCGCCTTCGATTGCGAAATCTTCGCGCCGAGATAACGGCGCGACTGCAAGGCCTTGAGCGCGGCTTTCTTCGCGTCGTCCCAGGCGCTCTGCGAGAACGGGTCGCCTTCCCTGACCGAAAACGCGAAACGCGCGGTATTTTCTTGCGCCGGATCTTCGGTCGTGATCGCGCCCTTGAACGTCAGCGAAACGGAAGCGACCTTGGTCTGTGGACCCGGATCAACGCTGATGGTGACGGACTTTTTATCGCCGTCATGTTTCACGTCAGTGCGCACGACCGGCGTGAAATAACCGTCGGTCGCGACGAGATCGCGGACTTCCTGCGGCGTGGCCGTGACCAGGAAGTCGAATTGATCGTCGCTGATGTCGTCACGTTTCTTGAAACGCGACAAATCGAGGTGGTCCTTGAGCAGCGAGCGCACACTGCGCGGCGCGTCGATATCCACATCGTATTTCGCGTGCGCCGGCTGGGCGACGGCAAAGAGCGCCAGCGCATGGAGCGACCAGACGACACGGCGCACGAATGACCACGCACGGAAAGGCGCTTTCGACGACGCGAAGGTCGACGGCTCCAGCCGCCGATCATAGGCTTGCCCGCGCTTGAAGCGCAGCGGATCAAACAGGCGCCCCGCCAAACGTGACCTCCGGGGTTGAATTGAGTGGATTGCTTGGGTGTGCGCGATCGACGCTGCGCGGTCTCGGGTAAACGCCGAGCGTCAATCCAGCAGGCGCTATTTCACCACACTGGCACGGCCTACTGCCCCAAAAAACGCCGGATTAGCCGATTGCACAGCGTTCGAATGGACCGTCGCCCCGCTTCGGCAAAGACGCTCCGAAAATGCCGGAGGTGCGCCTTGGACGGCTCCCCGCGGTGCTTGTTCCGTACCTGATTCAAAAATTGACAGAGTTTTACCTTGCCGCTTTCCGGGCGCGCTTTCCAGCCGCTCCGGTAGACCGAATGGACGATGTCTCCGCTTTCCGGCGACCTTCCGGCGGGTTAACCGCTCCGCTCCCTGATGCTTGCGGTAAAATTGCGATGAATCACGGCGGCGGCGCACTCGATCCCCCGCCGCGCCCGTTTTCGAATCGCTCTGAGCCAACGGAAGTCGAATCATGTACCTGTCGGACATCACCCAGTTCATCAATCAGATGAAAGAGCAGAAACCGTCGCTCGAAGCAGAACAGCGCAAGGGCCGTGCGCTGCTATGGGACAAGCAGCCTATCGACCTCGACGAGCGCTCGGAGCTCAAGACATCGCGGGTCGAACAAACGCCCTACGTCTATTACCAGAACTTCTGAACGTGAGTGCCGCCCGCGAGGCACAGCAAGCTCCGGAGCGTTCGGGACACTCAGGACACTCGGGCAAGGATGATCGCGCCGCAGCGCTTGCCGCGCCCGCGAACGACTCCACGCCGAACACCATCGACGGCGTAGCGTTCGCGCATCTGTACGGCGAGCCGCTCTGGAAGCTGCCGACGGACCTGTATATCCCGCCGGACGCCCTCGAGATCTTTCTCGAGGCGTTCGAAGGCCCGCTCGACTTGCTGCTGTACCTGATCCGCAAGCAGAATTTCAACGTCCTCGACATACCGATGGCCGATGTCACGCGCCAGTACCTGGGCTACGTCGACCAGATTCGCGAATCCAACCTGGAACTCGCGGCGGAATACCTGTTGATGGCGGCCATGCTGATCGAGATCAAGTCGCGCATGTTGCTGCCGGTGAAAAAGGCGGATACCGGCGAGGAAGCCGAGGATCCGCGCGCCGAACTCGTGCGGCGCTTGCTGGAATACGAGCAGATGAAGCTCGCGGCGCAGCGTCTGGATCACATTCCGCAACTCGGCCGCGACTTCCTGCGGGCGGAGGTGTACGTCGAGCAAAGCTCGGCGCAGCGCTTCCCCGACGTCGACGTGAACGACCTGCGCGCCGCCTGGGCTGACGTCATCAAGCGCGCGCGGCTGGTCGAGCATCACAAGATCTCGCGCGAGGAATTGTCGGTGCGGGAACACATGAGCGTGATCCTGCGGCGCCTGCAGAACAACCGCTTCATGGAATTCGGCGATCTCTTCGACCCGTCTCGCGGCGTGCCCGTCGTGGTGGTGAATTTCATCGCGATGCTCGAACTGTCGCGTGAAGCGCTGATTGAAATCACCCAGGCCGAGCCGTATGCGCCAATCTACGTGAGACTCGCGTATTCGCCGGCTTAAGCGTGTATGTGGCGTGTATGTAGCGCGACGCCCTTCCCTTTTTTCCCCTTGGAGCAGCGATTTCAAAGCTGCCCGCCAGGAGACACCCGCTAGATGAAAGTCATCAGCTCGATCCATGAACTGCGCGACCAGTTGCGCGGCCAGAACCGAACCGCCTTTGTCCCGACCATGGGTAATCTGCACGAAGGCCACTTGTCGCTGATGCGGCTGGCGCGCCAGCATGGCGATCCGGTGGTCGCCAGTATTTTCGTGAACCGGCTGCAATTCGGACCGAACGAAGATTTCGATAAGTATCCGCGCACGCTGCAAGACGATATCGAGAAGCTCCAGGCGGAGAACGTCTACGTGCTGTTCGCGCCGACTGAAGCCGATCTGTATCCCGAGCCGCAGCAATACCGGGTGCATCCGCCGACCAATCTGGGCGACATCCTGGAAGGAGAATTTCGGCCGGGTTTCTTCCAGGGCGTGTGTACGGTCGTGATGAAGCTGATGTCGTGTGTACAGCCGCGCGTGGCCGTGTTCGGCAAGAAGGATTATCAGCAACTGATGATCGTGCGGCAGATGTGCCATCAGTTCGCGCTGCCGACGGAAATCATCGCCGCTGAAACCGTGCGCGACGCCGACGGTCTGGCGCTCAGCTCGCGCAATCGCTTTCTGCAGGCGGCCGAGCGCGCCGAGGCGCCGGTGCTGGCGAAAACCCTGAATCGCGTACGCGACGCGGTGCTGGCGGGCAATCGCGACTTTGCATCGATAGAAAAAGAAGCCGTGGAATCGCTGGCGCAGCGCGGCTGGCAGCCGGATTACGTCGCGGTGAGAAAGCGCGTGGATCTGCTGCCGCCCGGCCCGGCCGACACCGCCGCCCCGCTCGTGGTGCTGGCCGCAGCGAAGTTGGGCACGACACGCTTGATCGATAACCTGGAAATTTGAGCGAGAAACGCATGCAGCGAACGCTTTTGAAATCGAAGATTCACCGCGCGACGGTCACGCATTGCGAATTGCATTACGAAGGCTCGTGCGCCATCGACGAGGATTTGCTGGAAGCCGCGAATCTAGTCGAAAACGAGCAGATCGATATCTGGAACGTGAACAACGGCGAGCGCCTGACGACCTACGCCATCAAGGGCGAGCGCGGCAGCGGCATGATTTCGCTGAATGGCTCGGCTGCGCGCCGGGCGCAACTGGGCGATCTGGTGATCATCGCGGCGTTCGCGCTCGTGGATGAGGCAGAACTGAAGGCGGGCTGGAGGCCGGACCTCGTGTTCGTCGATGAAAAGAACCGCATCAAGGGAAACCGCGATCACGTACCGACGCAGAACTGGACCTGAATCGGGTTCTCCCTAGCGCAAAAAAGACCCAAAAAAACGCCGGTTGGCTTTCGAAGCCAACCGGCGTTTTTCCTGGCGGAACACCTATTTCTTCGACACCCATTCAATAATGGGTTGCCACTGCTCGATATCCTTCTCCACCCGGCTTTTGGCCACATCCCAAATGGTCAGCCCGTGCGCGGCGGCCTGCACGTAGTTCTGCGTATCGCGGATATAACCGAGCACCGGCAGGTCAAGCCCCTCAACGAATCGATGCAGCTGATCCGCCGATTTCGTCCGCGCATCCACCCGCATTCCGACCACGCCCACCTCGATGGTGCCCTTGCGGATCGCCTTCTCCTTCTGCAGCCGAATGAGAAATTCCTGGGTGGCGAGAATGTCGAACATGGAGGGCTGGAGCGGCACGATCACCTTGTCCGCCAGCTCCAGCGCAAGCGCGAGGCGCGTGCCGTGAATGCCCGCAGGGGTATCGACGACCGCCTTTTCGAGCCCTTTCGGCGGCTTGGTCGGTGCATCGACGTTCGTTTTCCACTCCTCAATCTTCGGCAGCGTGTCTGGCCGCAACTCTAGCCAGCCGTGCGAAGACTGCTGTTTATCCAGATCCGCGAGCGCGACCCATTCGCCGTTCGCCGCAAAATAGCCAGCCAGATTCGTGGACAGCGTGCTCTTGCCCACGCCGCCCTTCGGATTCGCCACCACGATCACCGTCATAGATTCAATCCACGCGTTCTCGGCCTCGCCCCAAGCCCGGCCACCTGGCCGTGCTGTAAGCGCTGCAATAAGTGAAAAGTTCGAGGCGTTGATACTATCGGATTTGCCTATTTCAATCCATGCGCGTCAACTGCGCAGCTTAATACCCAAGGACTCCGCAACATGGCAACACTGCGCCCCGACATCACCCTCGACTTTCTGCGCGAACGCCAGCGCGGCCGTCTGCCGGACCTGCTCGGCGTGGAACTGGTATCGCTGGAAAGCGGTACGCTCACCGGCAAATTGACGGTGCGGCCGGAACTACTAGCGCCGAACGGCTTCCTGCACGCGGCGACCGTGATCGGCCTCGCCGATACCTGTTGCGGCTACGCCTGCATCGCCCATTTGCCCGAGGGTGCGAAGAATTTTACGACCGTCGAACTGAAGAGCAACCACGTGGGCACGGCGCGCGAGGGGGTCATCACGGCAAAGGCGACAGCAGTGCATCTGGGCCGCAGCACGCATGTTTGGGACGCGATCGTGACGAACGGCGAGGGTAAGACCATCGCGTTGTTTCGATGCACGCAGATGATTTTGTATTGAGGCGGGTTCGGAGCGATGGACGGGTAATCGGGCGCTCAGGCAACGGGCAAAACCGTCTGTCTGAGGCGAATATCAGCCGGGCGCGGTACTTCTCCCCGTGCCGTGTACCGAATGTCGACTTCGCCAGTTTTCAGGCAAACATCGCGCCGAGTGCGTCCAGATCGAGCGATTGCGCGAGCGTATCGGCGAGACGGTCCAGCGACGCCTCGCGCAACGCCGGGTAATCAAGCGCAACGACCTCGCGCAAACCCGCCCATTCGAGCAGCGCCGTGCAGGCTTCGGGGGTGTCGAAGATGCCGTGCAGATAGGTCGCGGCGATCTGGTTATCGGCGGAAATCGCGCCGTCCGGACGCTCGCCGTCGAGCATCACGGCGGGCCGGGCGAGCGCCGCGCCCGTCGTGCGGCCCATGTGGATCTCGTATCCGCGCACGGGCGCTGGACCACTGCTTAGAGTCAGCCGCCCGGTCACGTTGTCTAGTAATTTGTCCGCGGTCAGCGTGGTATCGAGATCCAGCAGCCCGAGGCCGCTCACGCAGCCGGCCGGCCCTTCGATGCCTTGCGGGTCATTGACGGTGCGACCGAGCATCTGCATGCCGCCGCAAATTCCCAGCACCTTGCCTCCGTACCGGAGATGCCGGTCGATCGCGCGATCCCAGCCGTTTTCGCGCAGCCACGCCAGATCGCGCTGCACGCTTTTTGACCCCGGCAACACGATCAGATCGGCCGGTGGCGGCGCTGTCCCGGCGCGCACGTAGGAGAAATCGACCTGGGGGTGTGCACGCAACGCATCGAAATCCGTGTGATTGCTGATCCGCGGCAACGCCGGCACGATTACTTTTAATACTTCAGCGCCGTCGGCGCGCGTGTGCAACTGGCTTGGCAACATGTCCTCGGCGTCGAGCGTCAGACCGTGAAGATAAGGCACCACGCCAAGCACTGGCTTGCCTGTCTGCGCCTCGATCCAGTCGAGACCGGGCTGCAACAAGCTGATATCGCCACGAAAACGGTTGATCACGAAGCCCCGAATCCGCGCCCGTTCCGTCTCCGATAAACACGCGAGCGTCCCCAGCAAATGCGCGAACACGCCACCGCGATCGATGTCCGCCACCAGCACGACCGGGCAATCCACGCGCTCAGCGAACCCCATGTTGGCGATATCGCGATCACGCAGGTTCACTTCCGCCGGACTTCCCGCCCCTTCAACGATGATCGCGTCAAAACGCTGCTGAAGCCGGGCGTACGAGGCGAGAACGGCATCGAAGGCGACGGTTTTGAACGCGTGATACGCGCGGGCATCAAGATTGGCGTGCGCGTGGCCGTGGATGATCACCTGCGCGCCGCGATCGCTGGTCGGCTTGAGCAGCACGGGATTGAAGTCGATTTCAGCGTCCACGCCCGCCGCGACCGCCTGCAACGCCTGTGCGCGTCCGATCTCGCCGCCGTCCACCGTCACCGCGCTGTTCAACGCCATGTTCTGGGGCTTGAACGGCGCGACGCGCATGCCACCGCGCCGCGCGAGCCGGCATAAACCTGCCACCAGCGTGCTCTTGCCGGCATCGGAGGTCGTGCCCTGGATCATCAGCGTGCCGCGCGGTGCAAATTGCATGGGTGTGTTTCGATGCTCATCGGTTCTCGGGAAGCCGCTATGGTAGCGCCCGCCGGTACAATATTGCGATGACTTCGCCCGACCTCACCTTCATTCTCGGCGGCGCGCGCTCGGGCAAGAGCGCGCATGCCGAACGGCTAGCTGCCGACAGCGGTTGGCCCGTTACTTACGTGGCTACCGCTCGCATTGGTGACAGCGAGTTCGCTGCGCGCGTGGAGCAGCATCGCGAACGGCGGCCGGCGCATTGGGCGCTCGTCGAAGCGCCGCTCGATCTGGGCGGCGTGGTGCGCGAACTCGATCGCGAGGGTCACGTCGTGCTGATCGACTGCCTGACGCTATGGCTCGCCAACCTG
>JGI12635J15846_10001240_pt1 | contig 22265 bp, 18 predicted proteins | sample BlaSpr_A8_OM2_M2_FD_15846 | JGI IMG/M metagenome (IMG submission 15846) | reverse complement strand
AGTAGTTTCCGATCCTGCCCAAGCAATGTTTTGCGGATTACATTGGCTAGACAAGAATGACCAGAGAACCACTGACCCGATCACTAAAAATACATCTCGACTATTTCGTCGACGGACGTGCTGCCCAGTAACGTGCAAACGTGTCACCCGATCGTCACAAAACTAGGAGTATGGCCATGGCACTACCAATCTGGGGCGTCTTGGGTGGCATGACAGCGCTATTCTTCGCAGCACTTTTTTTGCGTGGGCAGACAATGCTGGAACCTCGGAGAGTAGCGCTTAAGCGCAACAGCACGAAATGAGATCGACCATTCGGCGCATGAGTCTACCGGCTATGCTCGTACGTTCGACGCTAACCGCGAGAAGGCGGTGGTTCGTCCACACCATTGGTCTGCACCAATTGCGCGGCGAGCGCAAGGCGAGTCAAAGCCGGCAGAGACCTTGACCCTGTTTTTTTCATTATCAACGCTCTGTGATTCTCGACCGTACGCTGACTAATACCAAGGTCCGCTGCAATGATTTTACTGGGACATCCAGCGAGCACGAGATCCATTATCTGGTGTTGTCGCGGTGTCAGGCCCGAGATGTGATTAGCTGCAGCTTCACGCCAGGCGAACAGCTTTTTCGAATTCAACGACTGTTCAAACGCGCGCCCCACGCTTTCGAGTAACTCGGTCGTACCGATAGGCTTTTCAATGAAGTCCGAAGCGCCTTCCTTCATAGCCTGTACCGCCACTCGTACGTCACTGTTTCCCGTTATCATGATCGCGGGTAAGCGGTCGCCCCGGTCGTGCAGGAGCTTAAGCAAATCGAGTCCTTTCATGCCCGGCAAATAGGCGTCGACAAGAAGGCATGCCTCTCTACCCCGTTGATAGGCTTCTAGAAAGGCCTCGCAGGACTCGTAATCCTCAACGGCGCGGCCGTCGTCTTCGAGGGCCTGGCGAATTTCGNCGCGGACATCTTGGTCGTCATCGACTATGTAGACGATGGACGACGTCTGCCCCGCCGGCCGGGTGGCCGGCGCCAAAGCCCGCGGCGGCGCTGAATGGCGCGAGCCATCCATGAGACCTTCGATCGCCCTGATCAGATCGCCTACCTGCACGGGTTTGTTAAGGTGGAGGCATTTCCCCTGAGCAATATCGCGCAGCGTCTCCAACGATATGTCACCGGTCAGGATAATCGCGGGAACCTCCCAACGGGCGATTTTACGGACGCTGGCAACGACCTGGAGCCCATTCATGCCGCCTGGCAGGTTGTAGTCTGCCAAGATGAGATTGGGTTGAACGACGTGTTGTAACACCAGTTCCAATCCCTCGACGCCGTCGGATGCAGTCGCGGCGCAATAACCCTCGATCTTGAGCATGGACCCGATAAGGTCTCGTATCTCAGGGTCGTCCTCGATCACGAGTATTGAGCCGTTGTGCGCAGTCGACTCCGACCTTGAGACTTCCGCAATGCGCTCATCATCTTGCTTCAGAAGTCCACTCGTTTCGAGCGGTGCAAGCATGACTTCGATCGAGAAAACGGAGCCCTTGCCTGGCGTAGAGCGCACCGTGATTCGGTCGCCAAGAAGATCGGCTAGGCGATTCGCTATTGACAGGCCAAGACCCAGGCCCCGGCTGCGTTCACGCGCCGCATTATCCAGCTGATGATACTCGTCGAATATGGCCTTTAGCTCATCGGTCGGAATACCAATCCCCGTGTCCCAGATTTCAATGCGCAGCCTGTCGGCTCTGCGACGACAACCTAGCAACACTCTCCCCCGCTTGGTGTACTTGAAGGCATTCGATAACAGGTTACGAATCACCTGCATCAGCAAATGGGGATCGCTTCGAATTGACAGACTACAGGGGACAACGCGAAATGTGAGATCAGACGGGAGCGCACGGTCGTTAAACTCGTCCTTCATTTGATCAAGAAGGTCACCAATCGGAAAACCGATCATCTCGGCGTGAACGGTCCCGGCTTCAATCTGGTTAATGTCCAGCAACGCGTTTAACATGCCGGACATTGAACTCAAGATATGTTCGAGACGCTCGACCATCTTCTTGGCGGCGTCGCCCTCCACTGCGTTCGCGAGTGATCCTTGAAGCAAGACAAGAGCCTGGAGCGGCTGTCGCAGGTCATGACTCGCAGCAGCCAAAAAACGGGACTTCGCGTTATTGGCCTGATCTGCAAGCTGCTTTGCTTCCCTCAACGAATTCTTTACCAACTTGCGTTCGGTAATGTCCGTAAACGTAATGACGACTCCCTCCACCCGGTTGTCCTCCGTTCGATACGGCAAGATTCGACGCACAAACCAGATGCCGGTTTGTGCCTGTATCTCCCGCTCGGATGAGACAGACGTGCGCAGTACGGTTCGCGTGTCGGCAAGAAGATCGTCATCCGGGGCCAACGAGCTCAGATCTCCCAGCGGCCGCCCTATGTCGCCCGGGAGGACATTAAACAGCGATCTCGTCGCCGGCGTGAAAAAACGGATGTTGAGCTGCATGTCGAGAAAGAGCGTCGCTACCTCGGTGCTATACAAGACATTCTGGAGATCGTTAGATGTCGTGCGCTGCCGCTCAAGTGTCTCTTGTAGTTGGCTGTTGAGCGCCGTCAGCTCCTCGTTCAGCGCTTGCAATTCCTCTTTTGAGGTCAGCAGCTCCTCATTTGTCGATTGATATTCTTCGTTAACGGACAACGCCTCCTCGTTGACCACCTTGTGGTCCTCGCTGACTATCTCAAGACTTCGAATGGCGCTCGCCAACTCTGCTTTCGTTGCCTCAAGCTCGCTCTCGAGTTCTGCGACTCGAGGCATATCCTCCGCCTCAATGGCCTGCCCATCTTGATGGACATGGTGCGGGTCGTCGACAAAGCAAATCAGAAACATCTCCTCGCCATCGTTCGAGACAGGCTCGACGTCGAGCTTGAAACCAACTACTTTTCCGTTCTGCTCTGTCGTGCCCCCGGCGACCACGACGCGCACATTCCCTTGCCTGGCGCGCTGGATGGCGAGCCTGAGCCTGCTTCGCACATCCTGCGAAGCCATTGCCAGGAGGTCATGCGTGGGAGGGCCTGACGCGACATGCAGATACCGGTCGGTGGGTCCCACGGAATAGATGCACTCATGATCCCGGTTGATCAGGACTGCTGCAGGCGCATGCGACTGTATGACCAGTCGTCGACACAGTTCCGCCATGGCGGATTGCTGTGAGACCGCGTGGCCCGGCTCCTGCCGAGAGGCAATACGGACGGCGTTGGTAGAGTTCATCGAAAAGCCGACGTCGTGCGACCTGCCATGACCGGTATGCCGATAAATGCGCTCTGACTTCGAAATAATCTCAAACCGGCAGTCAGTTTTTCCGACGGTCTCAGCACTGCCAAGGAGAAGAATGCCGCCGTCGCGTAACGCAAAGTGGAAAAGAGAGACGACCTTCGTCTGGGCTTCGGGATTCAGATAAATAAGGAGGTTGCGACATGAGACCATGTCAAGCCGCGAAAATGGCGGATCTACAAGCACATCGTGGGCAGTGAACACCACCATCGATCTCAGCTCGGGCAACACCCTATAGTTGCTACCCTCCTTTAGGAAAAAACGTGCAAGTCGAATTGGCGAGACATCTGCCTCAATGGTTTCCGGATATAGACCTTCGCGAGCCTTGGCAAGCGCATCCGGATCGGCATCTGAGGCAAAGACCTGCAGCTTGATGCTGTGCCTCGACGCAGCGATCTCCTCGAGAAAGAGCATTGCAAGCGAATAGGTTTCCTCTCCTGTGCTGCACCCTGCGATCCAGATGCGGATGTCCTGACCTGGCGCATGGTTGCGGACAAGGTCGGGAACAACTGTATTCGCCAGCAAATCAAAAACCTTTGGATCGCGAAAAAATTGAGTGACATTAATTAGAATATCTTTGGCAAGAAGTTCCAGTTCGATTGGGTCGTTGGCAAGGATCTGGATGTAGCCAGCCATGTTGTCTGTCTCGACTGCGGCCATCGCGCGGCGGCGCTCTATTCGACGCTCTAGCGTTCCACGCTTATAAAGCGTGAAATCGTGATCGGTTCTCGTCCGCAACAACTTAACGATCTCAACCAGCCAGCCCGGCCCGGTGCTCTGGCTCGACGCCTCTGCAGCTAAATCCCGGATTGGGATTCGTCGCCGGTATTCCATGAGTGCTTCCGGAATCTTTGCAAGCGGCAACACAAGATCCACCGCACCAGTGGCAATCGCGCTCAGTGGCATTCCGTCAAATCCCGCTTCGTGCGGATCCTGGGCAATGATAATTCCACCTTGCTCCTTGATCCCCTTCAAACCAAGGCTGCCATCCGCGCCCGTTCCAGACAGAACAACACACGCCGCATGCGCGCCGCACTCTTTTGCGAGCGAATGCAGCAGGAAATCAAAGGGTAGCCGAGCGCCGTGACGCGCTTGTGGAAGAGAACTGCGTAGCGCGCCGTCGACAACGGATAGATAGGTACCCGGGGCAATAATGTAAAGGTGTTCAGGTTCAATCAGCATACCGTCTGCCGCTTGCAGAACGGTCATTCGCGTATGACCAGCGAGCAGACTCACTAACAAGCTTTCGTGAGCCGGATCGAGGTGCTGGACAAAGATCCATGCTGTAGCGGTCGTAGGCGGCAGCGCTTCAACCAGCTTCCGGCAAGCGTCTAGCCCGCCCGCCGATGCGCCGACACCGACGACAAAAAGGTCGCTCGTTCGAGCCGGAGGACCCATTTCTGAAAGTGGCTTACGCCTCGACCTGGGTCGAGAGAGGTTAGCCTGACGCACGAGACTTGCAGGCATTTTGTGTTTCCGGAGAAAGTTGCTTCGAAGCGGCCAGCGCTCCTCGATCCATCCTGGCTTACAAATGCAAGCCCGTCAGCGAGCGTAAGTTGCAGATCTTTGGCATTCGACGATCACCGAACGGAGCACGCCGTGGCGGATTCGCATGTGAACACCGGTTGATGCACTCTTTAGTATGAAGGATCGAAGAACAATCACGCCAATGCGGAAATTGACCGGGTTTCCCTTAGTCAACGCATTACGACGCATAAACCGGGCCCAGAGCGGCATATTTTTGGAGATTGTCGGAGTTTATGCTGGTCGTATCCGCGTGACAGTCCCGGCGTTCGATTCAATCATCGTACTCGCCTATCTCACCGCTGTCGCGGCCTCGGACGTAAGGGAGGATTCTCGATAAATGAATCCAAAGCTACGACGGCCGCCCAAGACCATTGCGCATCCGCCACCGACCAACTGCCGCGGGTTGTCTTGTCTGAGTAGTTTCCGAGGCTGGCGTTGCGGCGCCTTGAGGCGCTACCCTCTCCTAGGGAAACATTGACGCTTCGTCCGCGTCCATCCAACACCGCTGCCGCGTGCAGCGTGGATTACCAAGTGAGAACACCGCCGTGTATAAGCGCATCCTCGCCGCAGTCGATGGAAGCGAGACGTCCGTCCGGGCGCTCGACGCAGCCCTGCAGATCGCTCGTGAAAACGACGCCGAGCTGCAGCCGATCTATATCATCGACGCATCTTTGATGGCCTACGACGCACCCGGCTACGACCCGTCGATCCTGCGCAATGCCATGTCCGAAGAGGGAACGCGAGTAACGAATGAGGCGCTCGCCAAAATGCATCTTCAGAAAGTAAGCGGCGGCGCGCGGATCGCCGAAGTCGACCTGTATGGAGACGGCATTGCACACCGCTTGCTTGCTGCGGCGGACGAGCTGAAAGCCGATCTTGTCGTGATGGGCACCCACGGACGTCGAGGTTTCCAGCGGCTCTTGCTAGGCAGCGTCGCCGAGCGTTTTGTCCGGCTGGCGACTTGCCCAGTCCTGCTAGTCCCTGCCCCCCAGTCAAGTGCCGTCGACACCGCAGCGCCTGCCGCGGTGGAATCTATCGGAAAGCCGGCGTGATTCAGTAATCATGGCCGGCCGTTTTTCAGGAAGTCACCATCATGAATCCCATCACCCTGTTTCTTGCGTTGGTACTGGTGCTCGCCGGGCTGGCTACCGGCCAATTTTTGAGCCTGTGGCTGGCTCCGCTCTTCTTTGTCGCGGCCGCGCTCGTCTTCCTGTCCGTGAAGGTCGCGAACGTCTGGGAAAAATTCGTGGTGCTACGCGTCGGCAAGTTGCAGGGCGTCAGGGGACCAGGGTTCTTCATGATCATTCCGATTATCGACAACGTGGTTGCTGTCATTGATGAGCGGATCCAGACCACCTCGTTCAATGCCGAGCAGGCGCTCACCAAAGACACAGTACCCGTGAACGTCGATGCAATCATTTTCTGGCATATCCACAACGCGCAAAAGGCGGCATTGGCTATCACCGATTATCGGCAGGCGATCGATCGGGTAGCACAAACATCGCTACGGGAGATGATCGGTTCATCGATGCTCGCGGCGCTTCTCTCGGACCGGCGGGCGGCGGACGCTCAATTACGCGACGAGATCGGCGCCAAGACGGCTGAATGGGGCGTGACCGTTGGGTCCGTCGAGATTCGCGATGTAGCAATCCCGGTGGCATTGCAGGATGCCATGTCGCGCCAGGCGCAGGCAGAACGCGAAAAACAAGCCCGCGTGATTCTGGGTTCGGCGGAAGCGGAAATTGCGGCGAAGTTCGTCGAGGCGGCCAAGGTGTACGAGACCCAGCCGGGTGCGTTGCAGTTACGCGCAATGAACATCATCTACGAAACGACCAAGGAGCGCGGCGCGACCATCCTCATGCCTACATCGATGGTCGACAGCCTGAATCCACCGCTCGCTCTTGCGATCGCGGGGCACGATCTACCTGGCGCCGACGTCAAGCCGCTCAAGACGGCTGCGTAGTCACTTCTTCCACAATGCCGGTCGCCGTGGCATCAATCGACGTCCCGGCCTCGCCGGCGATCATCGCCTCGATGTCGTTCAACGCACCGATGACCGCACGGTGACCCGTGCGGCTCGCAAACTCACAAGCCGCTTCGACCTTTGGCGCCATCGATCCAGCCAAGAACGCCAGTTCGCCAAGCGCCCCTGGATTCGCCCGGGCGATCAGCCGCGACGAGGGCTTGCCCCAGTCGAGATAGACCCCTTGAACATCGGTCGCGATCACGAACAGATCCGCCTTTAGTTCCGCAGCAAGCAACGCCGCGCTGCGGTCCTTGTCGACCACCGCCTCGACACCCCGATGCCGTCCCTCTGCCTCCGCGACCACCGGAATCCCACCGCCCCCGGCGCAGATCACCACGCAACCGCGTTCCAGCAACCAGCGCACCGGCTCTATCTCAAGCATACGCACCGGCTTTGGGCTCGGCACGACACGCTGCGACTTATCGCCCTGCGCCGCCATCGTCCACCCTTTTCCCTCCGATGCCGACGCCGCCTCGGCCACCGTGTACCTTGGCCCGATCGGCTTATCGGGATGTCCGAACGCCGGATCGGTCGTGCTTACTTCTACCATTGTCAGCAAAGTCACGCAAGCACGCCCCGCAGGCAGCAGGTTGCGCATTTCCTGCTCGATCATGTAACCGATCATCCCTTCCGTTTCCGCATCGAGGACATCCAGCGGAAAACTGCCCGCTTGCAGCGCGAGCATGCCGACCTGCGGTCCGTTGCCATGCACGATCACGAGATCGTTGCCGGCTGCCGCCTTCGCGAGCTGCGCGGCGGCGACACGCACGTTGCTGCGCTGCGCTTCGGCACTGATCGCCTCGCCATGCTTCAGCAACGCGTTGCCGCCCAATGCTACGACCATCAGCATCGCGTTCTCCTCACTCGGACAGCGTGGCGACGAGAATTGCCTTGATCGTGTGCAGACGGTTTTCTGCCTGCTCGAAGACAATCGATGCGTCCGACTCGAATACGTCGTCTGTTACCTCGACGCCGTTCAGCAAGCCGTATTTATCGCCGATCTGCTTGCCGACCTCAGTCTTGGTGTCGTGAAGCGCGGGCAGGCAATGCATGAACTTCACGCGCGGATTGCCGCTGGCCGCAAGCAATGCCGCATTCACCTGGAAGGGCAGCAACTCCTCGATCCGTTCGCCCCATTTTTCGAATGGCTCACCCATCGATACCCAGACGTCGGTGTAGATGAAATCGACGCCCTTCACCGCTTCCGCCGGTGTTTCGGTCAGGGTCAAACGTCCCCCGCTGGCCGCCGCGAACGTGCGGCACTGTGCAATCAGCTCGTCGTGCGGCCACAAACGGCGTGGCGCNCACAAGCGCACGTCCATGCCGAGCTTCGTGCCCACGATCATCAGCGAATTGCCCGTATTGTTATGGGCATCGCCGATATAACAGTAGCTGATGTCATGGATCGGCTTGTCGCTGAATTCGTGCATGGTCAGCACGTCGGCAAGCATCTGGGTAGGATGGAATTCGTCGGTGAGGCCGTTGTACACCGGCACGCCGGCATACTTCGCGAGTTCATCGACAATCTCCTGCCCGTAGCCCCTATATTCGATCGCGTCGTACATGCGACCCAGCACACGGGCGGTATCTTTCATGGACTCCTTGTGACCGATCTGCGACGCGCCCGGATCGATATAGGTGACATGAGCGCCCTGATCGTGCGCCGCGACTTCGAATGCACAACGGGTGCGGGTCGAAGTCTTTTCGAAGATCAGCGCAATGTTCTTGCCCACCAGGCGTGCGATTTCCGTTCCGGCATATTTGGCGCGTTTCAGATCCCGCGACAGATCGAGCAGATAGCGAATCTGACGCGGCGTGTATTCGATCAGCGTCAGGAAACTGCGGTTATGTACATTGAACACGATGAGATCCGGTTAAGAATAGTGTGGATGTTTCAGGCGTCGATTGCGTCACGCTCGACCGGGCAACTGAGGCAGTGCGTGCCGCCGCGCCCGCGTCCGAGTTCACCGCCCGGGATCTCGATGACCTCGACGCCCGCCTGCCGCATCTTGCGATTGGTATAGGTATTGCGGTCATAGGCGAGCACCACGCGCCGGTCGAGCGCCAGCACGTTGTTGCCGTCATCCCATTGTTCGCGCTGGGTTTCGTACGCGTCGCCGCCGGTCGTCAGGATGCGCAATGACCCCACCCCGAGGGCATCGCTCACGACCGTCAGGAACTTGGCTTGATGGCGCTCATAGTGGATTTCGCCGGGCTTGTCGCCGGGATACAGGCTGGTGCAGCGAATCTCATCGGCAACGTCGGGATAGATGCTGACGAAGTCGATATCGAGAAAGGAGAACACCGTGTCCAGGTGCATCGAAGAACGCTGTTTCGGAAACGCGCACGCGATCACCCGCTTGGCGCCGCCGCCCGCAAACAGATGCCGCGCTACCTGCGTGACAGCTTGCGGGCTCGATCGCTCGCCCATGCCGATCAGCACCACGCCGTTGCCGATGGACATCACGTCGCCGCCTTCCATTGTCTCGACCCCGTAGTGGCGATCCGGGTCGCCCCACCACGTATTCACCTTGTCGGCGAAGCGCGGATGAAATCGGTACACGGCGGCGACCAGCAATGCTTCTTTCCGGCGCGCAGGCCAATACATGGGGTGGACCGTGACGCCGCCGTAAATCCACGCGCTGGTATCGCGCTGGAAAATCAGGTTGACGAGCGGCTGGATCACGAAGTCCGATTGCTCCAGATAGCCGCCAAAAAGGCCGCGGGCATCGAAGGGCATTTCGGCTTTCGCCACGCCACCGACCAGCACCTCGGCCAGTTGTCCGGCCGGCATCTGTTCGAGCCACATGCGCAACTCTCTCAGCATCCCGGTGCCGACTTCCTCTTCGACAATACGTCGATCGAGAATCCAGTCGCGTGCGACCGGGTCGCTGCATATAGATGCGAGCAGATCGTGAAATTCCAGTACTTCGATGCCCCGCTCGCGCATCACCCCCGTGAAAACGTCGTGGTCTTCCATAGCCTTGTCGACCCAGATGACATCGTCGAACAAGAGGGATGCCGCGTTGGCGGGAGTCAGCCGCCGGTGCGCAAGGCCTGGACGGCAAACCATCACCGCGCGCAGCTTGCCTGCTTCCGAATGAACGCCCAGTGCCATCAGTGATGCTCCCCAATATCTTCACGCATTGACGACGTAGGTATAGAGCCGCACGCTGCCGTCGGTTTGCGTCTTTCGATAAATCCCCTGAATCTCGTTCTCGAAACCAGGAAAACGGTTCCCGCCCTCCTCGAACATCCGGAAATAATCGAGCGTCGGCATCGCGCGCTCGGTGTAACGCTCGCCGGCCACGACCACAGCGATGCCCGGCGGATAGACGAGGCCGAGGGTTGCTGCGATTCGCCCCTCGATCTGGTCGATCGGCAACAACTCCACGTTGTTGCGCACGAGTTCGTGCATGGCGGCCTGCGGCGTCATCGCCATCTCAGGAAAATGTGCGGCGCGGAATTGCTCGCGTTGCAGGCGGCTCACGTTGCGCTCCCGATAGAACGCATGCATCTCGGCGCAGAGATCGCGCAGGCCGATCCCCGCATACCGCTTGCTGTGCGCGGCGACGAAGGTGGGAATGACATCGTCGAGAAGCGTGTTCTCGTCATGCAATTGCTTGAAGCGCACCANCGCCGAAAGCAGCGTGCCCGCCTTGCTCGACTCCAGCCCGGGAGTCAGCAGGAACAGGATGCTGTTGAGGTCATTCTTCTCGGGCACGATGCGCCGTTCGCGCAGGAACTCGGCTAGCACCGCGGCTGGGACCCCGTGCTCCGCGTATTCGCCGGTGCTTCGGTCGAACCCGGGCGTGATGAGCGTCAGCTTGTTCGGGTCCGTCATCGCGTAGCCCGCAGCGAGGTGGCCGAAGCCGTGCCATTTCTTGTCCGGCGCAAGCTCCCAGTAACGCGGGTCGCTCGCGAGTTCGTCCGTCGACAGGTCTTCCCAGCGATGCGTACCGTCCGTTGCGTCAACCCTGTCCGGTACGAACGGATCGAAGAACCAGCGCCGCGCGGGGTCCGTCTCCGTCACTTCGTAGTCGTGCTTCAGTGCCCGGATCTTCTTGCGCATCTCGATGCCGAGCTTGATCGTGTCGTCCCACAGTACTTCGCCGGAGCGGCCCTTCATCATCTGCGCGCCCACATCGAGGGAGGCGAACAGCGGGTAGAACGGCGACGTGGACGAATGCTGCATGAAGGTCTCGTTGAAGCGCCGGTGACTCACCTGCCGGCGCTGGCCGTCGAGGTGCGCGTCCTTCACGTGAATCTGCGACGCCTGCGAGAAACCCGCGAGTTGTTTGTGCGTCGATTGCGTCGCAAGGATGCCGGGCGCGTTGGCATCCAGTCCTTCAATGCCCATCGCGAATCGCCCCTTGAACAACGGATGGAATTTCATGAAGCCGGCCCACGCTTCGTCGAAGAGAATGTATTCGCACAGATGTCCGATCTTCTCGATCAGCATTTGCGCGTTGTAGATCGTGCCGTCGTAGGTGCATTGCTCGATCACCGCGACACGGAATGGCCGCTCGCGCTGCCACGCCTTCGGATCAGCGACGAGCTTGTTGTAGCGAATGCCGTCGCGAATCCGGTCCTCGTCGAGCGCATCGAAATCGATCGGCCCAATCATCCCGTGCGCATTGCGCTGCGTCTGCAAATAGACGGGAATACCACCGCCGAGCAGCAGCGCGCCATGATGAGCCGCCTTATGGTTGTTGCGATCGAAAAGCACCAGGTCGCCTGGCGTCACGAGCGCGGTCAATGCGATCTTGTTGGACGTGGACGTCCCGTTCAGCACGAAGTAGGTCCGCTCCGCGCCGAAGATCCGCGCAGCGGCTTTTTGCGCAGCGAGCGCCGGTCCTTCGTGAACCAGAAGGTCACCCAGTTCGACCACGGAGTTGTCTAGGTCGTTGCGAAACACCGCCTCGCCGAGATGCTTCACGAACGCGCGGCCGATCGGACTCTTCTGGTAAAACACACCGCCGTTGTGGCCCGGACAGGTCCACATCTGGTTCGCCTGCTCCGCATAATCGACCATCGCGCCGAAGAAAGGCGTCTTGAGCGAATCCGCATAAGTCCGCAAATGACTCACCAGATTGCGCGCGACGAACTCGGGCGTATCCTCCTCGATGAACACGTAACCCGTCACGTGCCCCAGCACCGCAACCGGAATTTCCGCGAGCAGATGGCGCTCGACCAGGATGAAGATCGGCACGTCGAGACCCCGCTCGCGCACGAAGCGCACGAAGGCCTCGACATCTGTCTCCGACTCGGTCAGCGACCATTCCACGATCACGCAGCCAACCGCCGCCTCGCTGCGGATCGCGGACGACGCTTCTGCCGGCGTGACGGTGACGGTGGTTGCGTAGCCCAGGCGCGCGAGTTCATCGACGAGGCGCTGAAAGCGCGACGACGGCAACGCAGGCGGCAAGGGCAACGCACAGCAAAACAGGAAGCCGAACATCTGGTCATACAGCATCTTGATCCTTGTATTGAGCCCTGCGTTGGGTCGTTCGCGAACTCAGCTGATTTTCACCACGCCCCGGCTGAACAAGACGATAGCGACGCCAGCCACGACCACGAGCACGCCCGCAACCGACGCTTCGCGTCCCGTGAACACACGCTCGCCGGCCGCATGTTCACGCCGCGCCCACCAAAAGACCGGGAAGCCGAGTGCGAAGAGAATCGTGGACATCAGGAGGAACTGGAGTCCGGCGGCATAGACGAGCCAGAGGGAATAGACGGTCGCGAGCACACCGGTCCAGATCGATTCTTTCGAGGTTTCGCCAGCGGTTGGTGTGTACTTCGACTGCGTCGCGAAGCGCCACAGGAAGACGGTGCTCGCAAGATACGGTGGCAGGATCATGATCCCGGTGATCGAGATCAGCCACATCCAGGCGTCGTTAGCGAACAGCACCACGAAGATCACTAGCTGCATGGTCGCGCTCGATACCCACAGCGACGGTGCAGCGGCATGGTGACGGTTTTCTTTAGCGAGAAATTTTGGAAATACGCCGTCCTTCGCCCCTTCGAACGGCAACTCGGCGACGAGGATGGTCCAGGCAAGCCAGCAACTCAGAAGCGACACCAGCAGCGAGACAACGATGAACACCGCGCCCCACTCGCCCACCGCTGCCTTCAGCACATAAGCCGCCGAAGGTGAAGCGAGCCCCGCGAGTTGCGCCTGATGCATCACGCCGAACGGCAACGCCGACAACAGGAAATAAAGGATCGTGCAGACTGTCAGGCCGAGGAAAGTCGCGATCCCCACTTGCGAGGTTTTGCTGGCACGATCAGAGACGACCACCGCACCCTCTATGCCGATGAACACCCACAAGGTGACAAGCATCGTGCTCTTGACCTGACCCAGGAGGCTGCCCAAATGCTCCTGAGCGCCCCAGAAGTCGTAGGAGAACATGCCGCCCTTGATCGCTACCGCCATGGCGCACAAGGCGACCGTGATGGTGCCGATGTTCAGCACGCTCGAGATCACGCTCAGAACTGCCGCCCGCTTCACGCCATACAGCACGACGAAATGCATGAGCCAGATCAACAGCGACGCCCCGACGATCGACGGCCAGGTGTTGCCTGCCGCGAACACAGGAAAGAAATAGCCGACCGTCTTCATGATCAGCACGGCGAACGCGACATTGCCGAAGGCGGCAGACAGCCAGTAGCCCCAGGCCATCTCGAAGCCCGCGAACGAGCCAAAGCCTTCTTTCGCATACGAGTAGATGCCGGCCTTCAGATCGGGGCGTTTGTCGGCCAGTGTGCGAAAGGTATTCGATAAAAAGAACATACCGACGAGCGTGATTGCCCACGCAATCACGATGGCCGCCAGTCCGGCACCCTGGGCCATATTCTGCGGCAAATTGAATGCACCGCCGCCGATCATCGAGGCGATCACAACACCAGTGAGGAGGGGCAAGCTGAGCTTGCGGCCGCCAGGCTGAGGGACGACCACGTCTGCGGCAACGGGCTTGAGCGGCAAGCTGCTATGTGTCTGGTCCATGAGGTGTTTTCTCCCTGCTGCTGGTGTACCGTCGCCAAGCGCCCTTCGACGTTTGATCTGATTCAGCATAGGGACTGCATGGGCCCGCTCGTTGATCTTTATCAACCCGGGATTAAGTGGTGACCACTACCTTCAAAGCGGTGCTTTCCTGTTCACCGCTCGACCCAATCCCAACTGGGGTGATTCCATGCAGCGTGCATACACGGACCCTGCCAGACCGTTCTCCCCCGAAGACAGCAAGTTTTATCTGGTCGGCGGCGGGATTACGTCGCTGGCGGCGGCCGCCTTCCTGATCCGCGATGGCGATGTTCTGCCCGGCGGTATTCGCCGACCATGTCGATGAATCGAAGTGGTTGTCCTTTACGACCACCTTACATGATCCTGCCTTCTTTGATCCGGTCAGGGATTTCACCGTTAGTAGTTAGTCGTAAGGCCGAAAGATCAAGGCCCTCGCCCTTGATACTTTCGGTGCTGTCGTCCTTAGGGCATACCGGCTTCGGCCTATGACGATGCGATGTCGGTTTGCTAAGCTTTCCTCATGATGTCAAAAACGACCCCTCACACTAAAAATGTATGCCGTCGCAGATGCCCTGAAAATTGAAATTAGCCAGCGCGCGGGTTGTTGAGTCGGGCACGACTCACGCATTTCTCACGCAACGACGAGCAACAGAAAAGAGAGGGCTGAAGCTCCGCCGCCGATTAACACCTGGGTCATCGTCATTACCTGCGTGTTGCGGGACCCAGATTCCGTTTACACGGTTTGCAACGATTCTGCTAGTGCGCTACTGTTATTTTAACAAGGCTTATCCCTGCCTTAACGTCGGTTTAGACCTATTCGTTTAGTCGGGGAAGCGTTTCATTGCAATATTCTCGAAGTACCGTTTCGATTCTGGATTGCTTGTTGCTTGTCGTGATTCTGTTGCATTCGCCTCACGTGTCGAGTCAGATTCAAACCCGTTGCTGCCTTGATGAATTTTGCCCGAACGTAGAAATCCTCCCACTTCGGAATGTCATCCTGCTTGACACCAAAAGCGATTGTGTTGCCCCCACTCCATGCGATGGTTCGAAACATCTGGCCGCGGCAACTTGTTCGTATCCGTTGCAGATAGGTCCCTATTTGAAAATCATTGTTAAGCAAGTTGGCTACTATTACACCCTGTTCACGCAACGCAACGAAGCAATTTTCGTAGAAACGCTGACTCGATAGATTCACAGGTAAGCCGAACGTATCAAAACCGTCCAATAAAATGACGTCTGCAATGGACTCTGCATTCAGCATATGCTGTTCAGCATCAGCATGTACGATTCGAAATCGGTCGGAATCCTTTGGAATGTAAAAGTCTTCACGCAGCGCAATAACTCTCTCATCAATCTCGACTGTCGTTATGCGGGCCGTGGGAAATTTACTGTAGCAGTACTTCGATAGTGATCCGCCGCCTAGCCCGACAATTAAGATGTCTTTTGGAGCACTACGAAATAGCTGGAACGCCATCATGGCACGTGTGTATGAAAGGTCCAGCTCAAACGGTGCACCCTTCCTCATTGAACTCTGCACCGCGAATGGATCGAATTGCAGAGAGCGAATATGTTGCTCTTCATACACCGCGGGCTCGTGACGAAAAGCCCCCCACTCCTCGATGACTTTTCGCATATTCGTGTAATCGGTCGACAATTAAATATCCTGGATAGAAATTCTTAAATCGTAGTGACCCACAACAAGGTTGGCGTGCACCATTTTTTACTCGTGCGTACACGCAGAAAGCGCGTCGCCTTGAATACAGATACCCTTTGACAATTCATCTTGAAAGCGTCGCACGGAAACTCCCAATAGCTCGGTCGCGCTTTCAAACAAGGATTCTGGCTCAAGCAGCGCCGCTGCTTCAGAAAGCCGCCCCTCTTCAACGGCAATGGCAACGGCGAGGGCGACCGCGTGAAAACTGGCGTGTGCAATTTGCAGATGTAAAAACGCTGGAAGACTACTCCAGGTTTCTTCCTGAGCATCGATCCATCGCCCCAGCGCGCAACAACGATCCTTGGCAAACGCCGGCGTGATGAGATGGACCTGCTGGTGCAGGCCACCGCGCAACGAAGCGCCGGCCATCTGATGCTCGTCCAGAGTCTCCTTGAAAGGCACGTCTTCCCCTGTTACGTTACGCCGGCACTAGCCTCTCCGTCCGCCCCGACCGAGGTCGACCCGAAGCATTGACCCGAAGCAGCAACCGATCTGCCGAGCGAGTCCGACTTATTGAACACACAAACTTGTCGCGATGAGTACGGCTAAAGGCACGCGCAAAGTCCGATATAAGCATAGCATCAAGTTACAAGACAATGGTAATTCCATTACCATACAAGATGCGTTACCTTGCTAACCACCCGCTCTGATATGCATCACGCGCAGCCGCGAAAAGGTCCCAAGAACATCTCCGTGGTAAATCGCATATCCCATGATAATTTCATTACCATTGACTTATGCTTTTATTGGAATACTATGATCACTAGCAACCTGGTTCGTACGTCGGTTGGAATACGCCGCTATTACATAACAAAGCACCGCCAGACGTTGGCATAGGAATGGACGTGATCGACACGAACGTAGACCTGAGGTCGCACGATTACAACCGTCTGTATCTCAACGACGTAATGGGTCGGCACGGTCTGATCGTCGTTGGCGTGGGACAGGGAGGAGAGCGAGGATTTCAGATGTTGTATCGGTTTTCCGATATCTGCGACCGCCTTGAGAATCAGGGGGTGAACGCCGTGTTCGTATATCGGAAAGAGTCTGCTCGACATGTCTTCGACGCCACGTCGTTGTTTGGTGCCCGGTTTCGTTTAAAACCTTGCTTGCTCCTGGACGATGCAGGGCTGTTTTTCCGCGGACCTCCGCAGGATAGATCGCTTCGCGCGGTGCACTTCAATCGCAAGATGGAACCAATCGATGCGGCCGTTATCCCCTTGGGTAACGAATCGTGGGATCCGCTTTTGCGCGTTTTCCTCGCTCAGGTAATCTCCGGTTGTCTGCATTGACCCGTGAAGCCCCGTCTGAGAGGGCCAAAGAACGAATTCTTCAAAGGTGAACGGCGTGACTGAGGGATTAATCCAGATAGGCGGCCGGTATGTATTAAATGGACACGGATCAGCGAGGCTCGGACGAAATAGAGGCGCTTAAGGCTCTGGCTACTGTACTAATTGCGATGGAAACTGCTTAGCTCAATTTATGCAACAAAACATGTATGCAGTTGGCCAGCACGGCGACATCGACTCCGAAGCACCGTCGGCACCGGGAAAAAAGCGGAAAGCTGGAACCCCGATCGTCGTTGAAAATGATCTCGTCGTATCCCTGTACTTTGATGCACGCGGTGTACAGAGTTCCATGTTCATCGCAGATCCGTATGCCCTTGCGTTGGGCTACACCCGTACCATGGTGGGCTTTTTCCTGTTTCAGCCGGCTCCGCGTCGCATTTCAATGATCGGCTTGGGCGGCGGGTCGCTTGCGAAATATTGTCATCGCCATTCACCACAGGCGCGACTGGCCGTCGTAGAAATCAATCGTGAAGTTATCAACCTGCGTGATCGATTCCAGGTGCCACCTGACAGTGAACGCCTTGAAGTGGTATGGGCAAATGGCGCGAACTACGTCAAAGGATCAGATCATCGACCGGACGTCATTCTCGTAGACGGATTTACTGCCGATGGTTTACCGCCTGAATTGGCCAGCACGACGTTTTACTCGGATTGTAGAGTTCGAATGAGCGACGACGGCGTATTCGTGGCGAATCTGGTAACCGATGAGCCCAACTTTCATCGAAATTTGCGAACGCTGAAACAGGTGTTTGGTGAGACAGTTGTCTTGGCTCCATCAGAGGGCAGCCCGAACAACATCACGGTATTTGCATGGAAAAATGATACCCCTATCCCATCCTATTCCGAGATGCTTAGCAGAGCGACAGTTCTAGGATCCAGTCACACAGTGAACATGTACGCTACGGCGACACGCATCGAGAGAGGAAAGCGTTTCGACTGGTCTCGCTACCAGCAAGGTCGATAGCCCACCCTGGATAATCCCGTTGCGAGCGACCTGAAAAGAAACCATGAAGGAACCAACATGCCGGACCGCTTCCCCCCGAAGCCGATCACTCTTAGTCACTCCGCAATCTGGGCGCTTGAAGTTCTGTCCAGGCAACGATACGGGCGCACGCCTCCTGCATTGAGCTGGTCGGTAACTCAAGAACTGGCGAGAGCCGGATTTGTTAACAACCCAATACAAGGCCGCAGGATCATGTCGATCACCACTGCGGGTCAACAATTTCTCCGTGCGCACGCGTTGCGTTGAGCTATTTCCTGATTGACGTAAGCGAACGAGAAATGGGACGGATGCGCGACGGGGCGAACGTAAATCCAGATGCGTGGCACGATTGAAAGTGCATTGCGCCCGGCGATGCATTATAATTTGATTACCATATCTACTTTTGCTTGCTATCATGGAAACGAAAAGCGCTCGACTCACGATTCTGATCGACCCGGTGAAAAAGGAAGCGTTTGAAAAACTGTGCTCGGCCCAGGATCTGACGCCGTCGCAAGTGGTTCGTCAACTGATCCGTGACTACCTTGAAGAGCACGGGGTCACCTACAAAACGCAAAGCGCGGCCAGCACGCGTGGCCGCCGTAAAACGGCTTAGATTGAGCGCCATACTGTTCTGAAATCTGCGACAGCGCCCGCAATAACAACTCAAAGAGAAGCGCTTTTTCGCCCGGAATCGGACTCACGCCCCCCTTGCACGTACCGGCACACGTTGCTGTCACACACCGAGCGTTTTTTGCTCCGGTCAAATTCATACGCATCGCTCTAAGTAGTTTCCGAACCTTCTATCGAAGGATGTTCGTCGATACCATCGAGGGATCGCTGGCATCGGCAAGCTCGAGCTTGCAATTCCTGACGCGCCCCTGGCACGAGCAACGACATAGAACACTTAAAAGCTTGATAAACGACTTTCTTGACTGCAGCGTTCCATCATTATCGCGACGTTGATGCTGCGTCTAACGCAATCGCGACAGTGCAGCATGAAGCGCTTGGGATTGAGCTGAAAGTGCTCGTCCAAGCGCGAAAAAACCTGCTTCGACCCGTCGTATTCTTGCCGGAGCGAGCATCGGATCGCTTACCAACGTCCTGACCTGACAAGGTCTGCAGTCGTTCTACGGACCCATGGAGCATCCAATGATTCCGTCGTCGACCAGCTCGCAAGCCGGCGACAGTTTCGGTCCATCGAGCGGACATGACTTGAGTGCCGTGGTCGATGTCCATCTCCCGGTCCCGCCGTCCGATCGCAAGGACCGCCCCGCCACCGCAGAGCTATCCGGCCTCACGACTGATGAAGCCGAACGCCGTCTGTCGCTGCGGACTCTCGCCGTCGTCACGTTAGTGTTCAGCGGACAGGCCGTGATTTATGTCGTGCGGGAACGACAGCGTATGTGGAGCTCCGCGCCCGGACGATGGCTGGTCGCGTCCTCGGTCGCAGACCTGACTATCATTACTATGCCTGCAACCAATGGACTGCTCATGACGGCGTTGCCGCTAGAACTCATTGCTGGCATGTTATGCGCCGCTGTCGTCCTGGCCATCATTCTTGATAGCGCGAAGCTCGTGCTTTTTCATCGCCTGGCTATTACTTGATCGCGGGCAAGCCCGTTCCCTTGCGTCAATGCGGCCGCCACTACCCCGCCAGGAGGTCCGCAACGGTGTCTTGCGCTCCTGTCGCCGGCGCCCGCATGCCGTACGTGCTCAGCAGCCGATACAGCGTGACCCGCGAGATCCCGAGTTCCTGCGCGGCATCTGCGAGACGGCCCCGGTTGCGTAACAACGCGAGTTCGATAGCCCGGCGCTCGCCCACTTCACGCGCCTGCGCCAACGACACCGGCGCGACCTCCGCGTACTCACCAAGCTCGAGATCACACGCGCCGATCTGTCGCGCATCCGACATCACGATTGCGCGCCGCACACGATTGATCAGTTCACGAACGTTACCCGGCCATCCGTAGTTGTAAATTGCCGCAATCGCGTCGGGTGCGAAGCCGCGCACACGTCCGCTCGCATCATTTTTGAAGCGATTGAACATATGCTTCGCGAGCAATTCAATGTCGGCTCCGCGCTCGCGCAGCGGCGGTTCATCGATTCGCAGCACGCACAGGCGGTGATACAGGTCCGCGCGGAACTGGCCTTCTATCATCGCTGTTTCCATGTCGATGTGCGTCGCGCAAATGATGCGCACATCGACCGGCGTCGAAGCGAGACCACCCAGGCGCTCGATCTTGCGTTCCTGCAGAAAGCGCAGCAGGCTTGCCTGGCTTTCCAGCGGCAAGTCGCCGATTTCATCGAGGAACAGCGTGCCGCCGTTCGCGGCTTCCACACGACCGATCTTGCGTTGATCTGCGCCCGTGAACGCGCCACGCTCGTAACCGAAGAGTTCCGACTGCAGCAGATAAGCCGGAATTGCGCCACAGTTGATGGCGACAAATGGCTGATCCCGTCGCACAGAGCGTGCGTGGATCGCAACCGCAGTCAGTTCCTTGCCCGTGCCGGATTCGCCCGAGATGAACACGGGAGCATCGTTCATTGCCACTTTGCCGATCGAGATAGCGAGCGCGAGCATGGCGTCGCATGAGCCGACCATTTCCTCTTCGGGGCGGCCGTCGTTCGACGCTATTTCGCGCAGCGCGACCATGCCGTAAGCGTGGCCGACGGCACCGACGATCCGGTCGCTCGGCACGGTCTGCGTTATAAAGTCGACGCAGTAATTGCGGATGAGCCGTTTCACCACTTCGTCTTCGATTTGGCCCGGACTGACGAGCGCGACCCAGGCAATCCGCGAGTGCGATAACAAATCGACGAGAGACTCGATGTCCTCAGGTAGCTGACATGTCGAAAAATCCACGACACCTGCTGATGTCGGGAAGGAACGAAGCATCCTTTTCGCGGCGAGGTGGGGTCGCACTATTTCAATGTCCCACTTTTCCTCCTCGAAGCGGGCGCGCGAAGGCACAGAGGTGCTACGGGACACATAAAACAGCTTCCGGACATCGTGATCCATCGTTCATTCCCCTTCTGCGCAAGAATTCACGACATCCGCGATGGCGGTTCGGTGCGACAGCACTAGCCTTTTAGGCGTGTAAGTACGAGAAGTGAGTATGGTCGCCGCTGCAAAATCGCAAAAGGACGCAAACGTTTTACGTCAGAACAAATATATTGATCGATGCTGGCGATGCATTGTAAAAATTGAGGGAAATTCGCCGGATTTGGCGCCGAGAATGGAGCCCGCATGTAAATATTGCTCTTTAAGGGCCCTGTGACGGTGTGAGGTGAATCGGACCGATTGAATGAGCCGATTGAATGGGCGATTAACGGGCGCGTCTCTCGCGACACAGCGCAACCAATGCACTCAGCTGGCTAAGGTCGGCGGGCTTGATCAGGTGATGATCGAAACCCGCTTGCGTGGCTCGGTGGAGATGCTCCTCCTCACCGTACCCGCTATGGGCAATCAGCAAGGTATCGTGCTGATCAGGCATCGCGCGTATGCGGCGAGCGACCTCGTAGCCGTCCATCCCGGGAAGGCCGATATCGAGTAACACGACTTCCGGGCTGAATTGTTCGACACAGAGAAGCGCGGCTGGGCCGTCGCGAGCGGTCTGCACGTCGTGCCCGTCGATCCGCAGCAGAGCGGCGCTGCTCTCCAGCGCATCGACGTTGTCATCCACAACAAGAACGCGCATGGCGCCAAGTGGCGACGCAGAATGTATCGCCACATGGTCCGGCTCTTCAGCCGCAGTGCCGCGCGGCATGGCCGGCACGCGGACCACGAACTTGCTGCCCCGATTGAGTCCCTCGCTGTATGCGCGCACATCGCCGCCATGTAATCCAACCAGGCGATGCACCAATGCAAGGCCAAGACCGAGGCCCGCAGCCTTGCGATCCAGCGAGCGCTCGGCCTGGACAAAGATATCGAAAATCGTCGGGATGAGTTCGGCCGTCATGCCAATGCCGCTGTCGACCACGGTGAGCAGCGCGTCATCGAGATGCCGTTCGATCGAGATCCGGATATGACCGCCCGGCGGCGTGTATTTGATTGCATTACCCAACAGGTTGGTGACGATCTGCTCGATCCGCATCGCATCCCCGTTTATCGGTAGCACGCCCATCGGGAATGCGAGCGTGACTTCGTGCCGGCAAGCCTCGAATTCCGGGCGCATGGCTTCGATGGCACGACGTACTGTCTCGACGAGATCGATCGACTCGGTCTTAAGAACAATAATGCCTCGCGTGATTCGCGACACATCCAGGAGATCCTCGACCAGACGGATCTCGTGATCGAGTTGCCGCTGTGCCCCCACGCGTGCAA
>JGI12635J15846_10001239_pt1 | contig 22274 bp, 19 predicted proteins | sample BlaSpr_A8_OM2_M2_FD_15846 | JGI IMG/M metagenome (IMG submission 15846) | reverse complement strand
CGGCTTCGTTGGCGGTGTGGAAGGCGGTCATCGCCAGGCCCGCCGCGACCACGACCAGCACGAGCCCGGTAATCCGGAAGAACCTGGCCAGGTTCAGCCGGACGCCTCCGCGGTAGATGGCGTAGCCGACCGCGGCCGCGAGCAGGATGCCGATGACCGCGCCGACCCACGACAGCGTGGCGTCGCCGGACGCATGGAAGGTGGCCAGCAGGAACACGGCGGTCTCGAAGCCCTCCCGCAGCACCGCGAGGAACGCCATCACCACCAGCGCGCGGCCAGAACCCGACTCCAGGGCCGAGGCCGCGGCTCCCTCCAGGTCGCCCTTCAGGTCCCGCGCGTGCCGCCGCATAAAGATGATCATGTAGGTGACCATGCACACCGCCAGCGCGCCGACGACGGTCTCCAGCCCCTCCTGCTGTTGCTGCGGCAGGTCCGAGGAGATCACCTGCAGGGCTATCGCGATGCCGATGCAGATCACGACCGCAATGGCAGTGCCGATCCACACCTGGCGAAGCGCGTCACGCCGACCCTGCTGGCCCAGGAACGCGGCGATGATCCCGACGATCAGCGCCGCTTCCAGGCCTTCGCGCAGGCCAATAACGAACGTGGGCAGCACCCGTCGTCCCCTTCCACGGCGCCGAGAGCTGGCCCGTTAGGATAGGCATTCCTAAGTAAGGCTTACCTAACCGTGGGGCGACCAGCGATGTCAAGCCACTAGCCCGGATTTGGATCAGACCCGGAGGCGATGGCTCAGGTCCCCGTCCGCAGCCACTGGCCGTAGTCGGCGCGCAGCAGCCAGCGCAGTTCAGGTGCGGTGTCGGCCGTCAGGATGCGGGTCGGGTTGTCGCGGCGGCGGGCGACCCAGATGCCGTCGGTCAAGCTGATGGCGTACGCGCTGTCCCAGAGGCAGCGCAAGTGGAACAAGGCGGTGGCGTCCTCGCTAGTCAATGAATCCGCCTGGGCAGGCCGGCCAGGCCGTTGCCCGGGGCGGGCTCGCGAACGGCGACCAGTTGCTCACAGATGACGGTTAAGTCGTCCAGCAGTTCAGTGACCCGCTCGGGGCGGATGTGACGGTGCATATGCGGCAGGCCGTGGAAGGCGTGGCGCGGCCCGTCCGGGGTGTCCACGGTGTAAGTGACCGCAACACGGGTGATCCTTCCGGACATCTCTGCCTCCCTCGGGCAGGCAGGGTGGGCCACTTGCCAGCCCAGCAAGTCCCTGCCTGCGTGCCCTAGATGATACTCGACTATGGTCGACTACTGTCGATGCTGCGTGATAGCCGTGAACAGCAGTCGGGTAGCCATGACCCATGGAAGACCCGCGTGCCTACGTCCGCATCGCGGACTTGCTGCGCCAGCAGATCACGGCGGGCCATATCAAGGCCGGTGAGCCGGTTCCGAGCATCACGACACTGACGCAGGATCACGGCGTGGCCAGACAGACCGCGGCGAAAGCGCTGCAGATGCTGGAGTCCGAAGGGCTGGTCTACCGAGTGCCGGGCCTTGGTTATTACGTCACTGAGCACCAGTAACCCACGGGCCCTAAACCGCCGGTACCACAGCTAGCTGCACCGCCGGCGGGACCTCGGCCCGGGGTGGGGTTGTGGGGCGCAGGAGGTCGCCCGGTGCGTGCTGTCCTTCGAGGACTTTCTGGGGCCCTTCCCCATTTTCATGCTGCGCCGGCGGGTGCGGATCTCGGCCGGGACCGTCCAGGGCCCGGCGATGATTTCCCTGGCCGCACTAACCTAGTGCCGCGACTGGCCACATTTGCCTCGTGCGATACTTCCTGCCGACAAGTAGAGCGGGACGCCTAACGCCGAATCGGCGTGGCTAAACGGCCGCAGAATTAGGGTTGCGCACACGTGCAGATTGTTCAGTTCTGCGTATCCGTTCGACATGCTCCTCAGACCCGCAACGCCTTTAGTTCCAGCTGCCGTCGGCAGCTGCGTCGTTGGGTTCTCCCCGCGTCAGGTGAAGATCTCGGCCCGCGCGGAGCTGTGCTCGCGAGGTGCGAGTGCCGGCCTTGCACAAGCTCGAGCCGGATCGGGTTACGCAGCGTCGCCCGGGATCAGTTTTCGCGCCAGCCCGTGCAGGCCCTTGCATTCCCGTCGTTGCGTCCGCACCGGCGGGCTGATCAGGGCACGGGGCGCAGATGCTGGCTGAGGCGGTTGCCGCTTGTCGTGAAGACGCCGCCGCATGCGTGGCGTACCGAGCAGGAGCGGCAGATGTCCAGGTAGTCGTTCTTCCAGTCACTGATTGAGCGGGTCGCGTAGGGCCACAGGCGCCGGTCGAGGACGCAGAGCTGGTGGTTGTAGATTCGCGTCGTGATTCCAGCTGCCGCGAGCATGCCGACCGCCTCGGCAAGTTCGGGCTGGTAGTCGGCGGGGTCGGCCCACACCAGCGGCGAGTTCGGCCGGGCCAGGCCGGTCATTTCCAGTCCCATCAATGCGACCTGAGCGACGAACGGCAGGTTCCGCACGATGAATGCCGCCAGGGCAGTGAGCACCGGAACGGTGTGTCGCTGGACTACAACCCGGATCTCCACCGCCTGGCCGAGAGAGGCGAGGTTGAGGATGCCGTGCACAGTCTCGTCGAATGCGCCGGCGGCCTGGACGATGAAATCGTGCAGGCCCGGCTCGGGCGCGTAGAGGGGGATGCCGACCATGATGTCGGCAAGACCGACTGCTGCGTAGCGGCGGCTGAACTCCGGGTCGGCGAAACGGCGGCCGTTGGACAGCAGGTGCACCGAGAGCCCGGGCGCAGCCTGCTTGCAGTGCTCGAGGAGGCCGATGAGCGCGTCGGCGTGCAGCGTCGGCTCGCCGCCGGTAAGGCTGAGCGCCCGCGCGTCATCAGGGAGCAGGCTAATCACCTTCCGGGCCCGGTCGAATAGCCAGGAGTCGTCGCGGTCTTTCGGTGGCTGGGAGCACATGAGGCAGTAGTTGTCGCATTGCTCGGTGAGCAGCAGGCTGTTGTGGCTGGCGGAGTTCTTCCACAGCACGGTGACCCGGCGGCCGTCGTGGGGGACGTGGATGATGTCGCCTGCGTCGAGGTGCGCCAGCTCGGGCCCGAGCCTGAGCACTGGGCCGGGCACGCCGGATACCCCAGAGCCGCATGACCCAGCCACCCCGGGCATGCCGGGCCTGTTGCTGGGCTCGTTTCCGATGATGAGGTAGAGGCCGTACCCAGTGGGCGCGGCCTGCCCGTCCCGCAGCAGGCATGCTATGGATGTGGTGGGGTTCCGGCCGCCGGGGATGCTGCGGTCGCTGTTCGTGCCCTCAGGTAGGAAGACTCGCCATACATCCTCGGCTACCGGCCCCGTCAGCCCGGTTGCGTCGGCGCGGCCCGTCAGCTTCAGCATGACTGTTCCCGGCTCACCGGCTGTTCCTCGCCGCATCCCCGCGCCGGGCCAGCGCGCTGCGCTGTCTCATTGCGCCCACCGCCGCATCAGGTCGCGGAAATAAGGGTCGTCGCGCATCTTCCGCAGTAGCAAGGTGAATACGCCCATGTTGCGTCGGCAGAATGCCGACAGCGCCTTATGCCCGGTGAAGTCTCCCATCGTGGCGTGGTGGAACACCGGGTCGGCGCCGCAGTACGGCTCGAACGCGCACGTGGTGCACATCGGCGCGCTGAGTGTGATCGATTCCGTGAGCGGGTTCAGCAGGCGGTCGGAGAGCATGATGTCCGCGTAGGAGGAGCCGTGCACGCTGCCGAGCCTGAAGGTGCGGTCGCCCATTTCGGCAAGCATCCGGCCTTCGTCGCTCGCGTAGATATCACCGTCGTAGTTATAGACCAGCGCGCCGATCCCGATGCCGGCCGGAGAGGTCAGGTCGACGTATCCAGGGTCGGTGTTGGTGAGCATCTTCTTCGCGATGATCGACGCGTAGATCTCCACCATCGGCACGCCTTGCCGGTTCAGTTCAACGATCTTGTCCAGGCCGACCGCGTAGAACTCGAGCCAACGGTCGACGTCGTAGTTGGCGCCGCCACGGCCTCGCAGCGCGAAGCCGTACGGCGAGATGGGGCGCAAGAATACCCCGCGCAACCCGAGCTCGGCGTAGGTGTCGATGATCTCGGCCGCTCGGCCGAGGCTCGCCTCCGTGGTGGTCATCAGTGCGCTGACCCGGTCCTCGCCAAGCCGCTCCTGCACCTGCCTGATGCCCGCCACCGCCTGTTGCCAGCTGTCGCGGCCGGGACGGCGGCGGTTGCCGTTGTGCAGGTCCTGCGGGCCGTCAAGCGACGTCGAGATGTGGATCTTTTCCTCGGCGCAGAAGTCGAGGACTTCCTCGTCAAGCAGCGCCAGGTTCGTCGCGATCACGAACCCGAGGTCCTTGCCGTGCTCCTTATTCATCCGGTTCGCCTCGGCCGTGATCCAGCGGACCAGCGGGAAGTTGAGCAGCGGCTCACCGCCCTGGAACTCGATCTTCAGGTGCGGCGACGGCGACCTGAAGGCCAGCTCAAGCGCCCGGCGCGCGGTCTCCTCGGTCATGTCGAACTCGTTCTTCACTGCGGACTGCCGAGACACCTGGCAGTAGCGGCACGTGTGCTCGCAGCGCAGCGTTACCACAAAGATATGCAGCCCGGTCGAGTCCGGCAGGCGCCGCATCCGGGTCCGCAGCTTGATGGCCAGCAGCTCGGCAGGCAGCCTCTCACCGGGCACCTGGATCAGATGCGCCGCCCGCAGCCGCGCAAGCAGTTCCTGATCTGTGCAGGTGCCGACCACCACGGCGTCAAGCTCTTCCGGCGTCACGAACACGTGCTCACCCACCAGGTTGGTGAGGACCACCGAATCCGCGTCGAGCCGGTGGAACCGCAGCGGCAGCAACTGCCAGCCGTGCGCGGGCAGCGCCGTCGCCGACCGCTCCAGCTTCATCACGCCGAGCCCTCGGCTTCGGCAAGGCCGGTCTGCGAGAACGCCAGCGCGAAGACCAGGTTCCGTAGCGGCTCGGTCTCCTTCGCGATCCGCACCCGCAGGATCTGGTCGTTCACCTCCGCGCGGAACCGGTGCCGCAGCTCGTCATCGGTGGTGCCCTGCCTGCGCGGGAACAACGTGCACATGTAGTCCACGCCGCAGACGCGGATGTCGACCGTCATTTCGCCGGCCACCGCGTAGACGCTCCGCTGCAACGCGTCCAGGTCCACCGTGGCCTGGTCAAAAGCTAGCGTGGTCTCCGCGGCATCGAGGGCGGCGGCGCCATTTGGTGCCTCAGCGCTGGTGTCGGGCGAGCCGCTCGCTGTGCTCATCGCCCTCTCCACCGTCGGCTGAGCCGCCTGATCCGGCCCGCGAGGGCGCCGAACGGCGCGACAACGACGAACATGCAGCCGCCCCCGTTGCCGCTGCTCGGTGCGGGCCCGCTGCTCCCGACGACCGCCGGGCTGCTCTGCTGTGGCGTGACGGAAGGCGAGCCGCCGGAGCTCGGGCTGACGGCCGGGCTCGGGCTAGCCGACGCGGGCGGCTGGGACGCGACAGGCACCGGCGCCGCGGTTGTCGGCACCGGGGCAGGAACTGAAGAGACGTGCGAGACATGGGAGACGTGGGAGACGTGACTGCCTCCGCCCGACACGTGGGATGAATGGGATGAATGGCTGACGTGAGACCCAATGCTCGCCGGCGCATGGCCCTTCAGCGCAAAGAGCGGAAACGCCACGACCTTGGCCTCTTCGCGCTTTCCCGCTAAAAGCGACGCGGCCTGCGCTGGCGACGCGCCGAGCGCTACTGCGGTTACCGCAGCGGCCAGCGGGAGAATTGGTGACTTTCGCATAACAGCACCATACTAACAATATCTCGAGTGGATTCCGCCGCGAGCGACAGTGTCAGTCGCGGTCAATAACCCTCCGGCTACTGGTTAGACGCACGACCTGCATATCCGGATGACCCTTAGCAAGCGAAAGTTACCGCCTTCATCGGTATAGACCACCATCCTGGACGGTCCGCTACGTCACCCCTGCGTAGCTGCGGGCCTCGCCGAGACCGGCATCGGGGCCTTTCCCCACCGCCTTGCACTCCACCAGCACCAAGGGATCACCCTTGACTACGTCGTGCACGTCGGTGGCGAAAATACAGCAGATCAGCTTCGGCGTGATGCTGCCGCACGCCTTCCCACATCACGAAGCCAAACCCGGCGGCTTCCTGCTCCCCGCAAAAACCCCAGCTCTTCGAACAGCGGTGACACGAAATGCATCTCCATCTCGCGCTCAGACCCCAGCCGCAGCCTCGCCTTGCCCGCGAACCACTCCGCCGTCGGCCGCGGCTCCGAAGACATCGCGGTCCTCACCCCCGGCGCGGGTATCGAGAGGACCAGCCAGTCATCGCGCCGGGCCTGTTCCAACGGCGGCTGCACCGCGATGCCCTCATCCGAGAGGAGCTTGCCCACCATCTCCCGTCGCGGAGGCGACCAGGCCTGAAAGCCGAACAGATCCTTGAACCCGGTGCGCCCGCAACCGCCTCGAACCTCGCTGGCTCACCTCAATCGACCGCCGCAGCGTCGCCACGATCTCCGCCGGATCCCTGTCCATAACCATCCACTCTGGACGCGGCCCATCTGGGCCAGATGGCGCAGGAGGTTCAGGCGTGCGGGTTTAGGCAGGGGGACCTCTTCCCCGATCTGGGGAACCTCGCCATAGGACTCAAGCGAACTTACCCACCTGGGGCATTCCCTAGCTAGCAGTTCACTCACTCCTGCCGGAGGATGTCGAGTAGCAGTGCTCACTTTCGGCATGAGCATTCAGATCTCCCATTCTGCACGCCTGAGCAGAGGGAGGCGGCCGCACCAATCAGGCGACTATGTGCGCGCCCGTCCCCTCCGCGTCGGACGCGTTCTGTGACTAGCGCCAGGCTGATGCCGGGCGAATTGAGTGCGTCGAGCGCTGGCGCTGCCGCACGTGATCACGAACCAAGGTACGGGCGCCCGCCTGTTCCGGACTTGCTACTGGCCGAAGCGGCGTACCTCAACGCGGCATGTGCGGATGACCCGGCACCCCTAGGTCGCAGTTGGCCGAGCCGCTGGCAGGCGCGTGGGCAAGGCCGCGTCGGAAACTGTGCCGATACGGAAGCAGCGGCAACCGTTCCAAGTCATCTAGGCCATGCTGGTCGGCATCGCCGCTCGATGACGACGCGAACCCGGAACACGGCGGCAAAGGCATCGGCCTCCTAGAGCCGGTTGGCCCGTAAACTGCTCGACGAACGGCGGGGGAGGGCGGCTGCCCAAGGCGGGCGTACCAGCGACTAATGAACATTCGCCCGCGTATGTATTCTTAGCCACATGGCGGAGTCGGCAGAGCACCAATTCTTGTCCCACTGTGTTACTGGAGTCCTAAGTCAGCTATCGCGCACGAATCTCTATGCATACGTGGAAGCCGAACGGCGCAAGTTTGACTTCGCGTGCGAGCTTCTGCGCGATTGGTCGCGTCCCCTGGTCGGTCAGACCCTCTGGCGCCACACAGCTGGAGTTGACAAAGATCTTCGAACGATGTTGCTCGATCCGGACGCGGAGATCTGCGCGTACGTCGCTAGGGACACTGTCAAGGCTCGCCAGCTCCTTTCGGAAGTGGTGCGGGATTTTCGCTCCAGTGGGGCTGCTGTGGAGCCGCACCGGCTTCGAGTGTTCTGGGTGCCACAGGACTTCGACGCCGACGACGAGACGCAGCGGCGGCTGATTACTGAGCTGCTCGAGGAGAGAGTTAGCCGAGACATACTGATGAACATTGTGCTCGGCAACCTGACTGCCGAGGACGTGCGGTTCTTCGTGCGGACAAGTGGCTTGCCCGGCCTGCATCTTGCGCTTCTGTACGTGATCTCAACGGCGCCGGAACCCAATCTTGGCCTAGAGCATTGGCGAACCCGAGATCTCGCGGCTCACTTCGGTGTTTCGCAAGGAGCCGTCCGGGAGCGCCTGCTTCGCCTTCTTGGCAGTGGCTTCCTCACTCAGTTCGGTGGAGGGTCAAGCTTGACTAAGGCAACATTGAGGGGGCGAGTCTTTCTCGACCTATGCGGTGAGCTGCAGCGACAGACTGCAACCAGTCGAATCCAAACAGAGATGCGGCAGATCCTGCGGCTACTAGAAATGCGCTACGCTCCGTCCGCCGTACAGCGATCGGCGGACGCGCTGCACTTGGCGGGTCCGTTCCTGACCGAGGTCCCAGAGATGGTCACTGGCCGACTGCTTGCAACGATCGAGGCAGCAGCCGTGCGTTGGGGCGTCGAGCTTGAAGAGATCAACCACGTTATTTGGCCGGGCGAAGGTCAATTGGAAATACGGGGTTCCGCTGTCCAAACGGAACTCGCTCGCTTGCGCGAAGAAAGCAGTCTGTACTGACAGAACCACGGCACGCCTACGACGGTCGTTTTCTACTGGCGCTGCTCGCTTGGGCAGGGTCAGCGACAGTGCTCCGCGAGTTCACATAGACGCCTCGACATGGCGAGGAGCCGACAAGAAGGTCAGTTGCATGAACAGAGCTGACCCTGACTTCGGCCGGTGCGTCCATAGAACGGGCCCGATCTGCCCGTGAAGTGTGCCGACGCATAAAACGTGCGGTCCGTCAGCTGTGGGCCGAGCGGATTCTCAGATTCTTGCCTTGCTTGAACAGTGCGTATTCGACGACCTCCGGAGTGCCGTCCCACGTTGGATCAGCTGTCCAGTGCTCGGCCAGAGCGATGTACGTCACGTAGGAAGCATGCCGGTACTGGATCGTCGTTCTCAGTCCGGTCTCGGGATCGTTGAGAGCTCTGCAGACATTGTCATCCAGCACCAGCGGCCGGTGGCGCGTCAAGTGGCGGTAGCCCGCGAAATACACGAACTTGCTCCCGAAGGCCGGACCGAGACCATGAATGTGCTGGTCAACCCGGAACGCGCTCCAGCCGTCACCAGCACCGCCGTCTCGCGTACGCCGGATGATCTCAGTCAGCTTCGCCCGAGGAATCTCCGTCGTCAGCATGGTGCGCTGAACTGGCCAGTGCACTGTGCTCTGTCCGAACCCCCACGCCATGGCCAGCAGGAACAGATCGACCGGATCATGGTCGGCATACTCGAACACGAACTCCCGCCTGATACCTCCGTGTTCGCGAACCTCGGCCGCAAGCTTCTCGCGAAGCAGTGGATGATCACGAAACACCTCTGGCCAGGGCTCCTTCGTCCCCGACCACGGAATCTTCTGGGCCGCCACGTCGGCCTCGGTGTACTTACGGACAAAGGCCGGAAGTGGTGGATAAGAGCTGTCTGGCATCTGACCATAGTGCTCCGGCTACTGACGAGTCGGGCAGAAATCGGCAGGCTGGCCTGCAGGCAGACATCGCCAGCACCCGCGGAATCCAGCGTCGCACTGGATGGCCAATGCGGCTCGACGCTTGCTTCGCGACACAAAGCTACGCAGAGCCACCTTCCCGGCTAGTCCATCTGCGAGACCATGAACCAGCCCGTCTGCAGGCCTGCCGAGTTCGCTGGCCAATGCGAGCATCGCGCTACGCTCTGGGAGCGGCAGAAGAGTAAGTGGAACAGGCGGTGCGGTCGGCAGCGACAGAACTCCGTCGTCGCTCATGCCAGTCGCAAAGCGGCTAAACAAGCGCAGTGGATGGCGGCTTCTGCATCCGGATGGCGGTGACCCGTATTGAGTCGCCGTCGGTTGTCTTCAGCTCTGGCCGTAGATCGTGACCTTCTTGGAGATGGAGAGGTTCCATAAGATTGACGGCTTTGACTACACTGATTTCCCAGGTTTCTGCGATGGTCCGGACTACAAGGCCGATTGAACCAAAGTTGCCTGTGTCGTACCACCATGCGCCCAGATCCCAAGCCGATGATGAACGAGTCACGTGGGCAAAGCGCTCATCACGTGGGCGGCCTAGCACTTCTTCGGGGAAAAGCCATGCGGGGTTGATATCCACAAGGAGCGCGTTATCCGGGGGCTTTACCTCGCAGCCATCGAAAGTGAAGAATATGGGCTCTCTATGAGCGCGATCAAACCATTCTAGACCCTGATGGGCAATCAACAGAACCCGATTTCGCTCTTTGAGCCATTCAGCCAAGCCATCACGGTCGAGCGGGCCGCGTGCACTCTCCGCACATGGTAGCCGCGGTGCCACAGCGCCTAGCGCCCTTGCCAGGAAGCCCATCTGTTCGAGATCGAACGGTGTGGACAAAGGACTGTCACATATCCGTTCTGCCTGCACCTCAACCCACGACTGGAACTCATCAATCGCCACGATGGGCCAGGCCTTCAGGCGGTCGGCCGTAAGTGGCCTGCCAGAGAATGCGCCCATGCAATAGTCAAGCTCATCTGCTTGGAAGCCGCCAACATAGATCAGGCCCTCCGGCGGCTTCATCCACCGCAACCCTTCCGGCATTAGCTCGAACCCAGAAGCCATCATGGCGCGGCCCACAATTCTTCCGTCAGCGCTGCGCAGATCTGTTGCATGATCGATGAACAGCTTCTCGTATCCCTCGTAGATCACCCGGTCCAGATGACTGGCTTCTTCTTTGCGGTAGAGTCTTTGGAATAGTTCAGCGGCAGGGATACGGGTCCAATCATCGGCCTGTATGAGACGGACCGGACATTGGTCCTCAGGCCCCTGGACTTTGACGTCGATCGCAGCGAGTGCACACATGCGCGTCAGGCGGCTGTGAAGCAGTTCCGTGTAGCTGAGGCTGCGGTCCGTTGTCTTGAACAGTCCCTCCATCGAGCGTGGATCGTGGCGCAGCCTGGCGCGCACCACGGTGCCACAACTACGGAGCCGCTCGTGGACATCGGCCTCCCGAAGCAACGGCCGGCCGGCCACACCGTTACGGAACTGCAGAACATGGGTGGAACGCGGTGCCTCGTCGTAGCCAAGGCTGATCACATCCACTTCGTCTGAGACCATGAAGATGGCGAAGAACCCGATGCCAAACCGCCCGGTGGGCTGGAACCCCGCGCTCAGGAGGCCTGGGAACTCGCTGATCATCTCGGAGGATTGCCAGCGCGTGTAGCCGAAGTCGGTTAGGGCAGCGACCATCGTCTCCGGCGACATGCCGATGCCGTGATCTTCGACAGTGAGCCACCACGAGCCGTCCTGCTGTGACAATCGCACGGTCACTGCTACGGCCGGTGCGCTTTCATGTGCCATGCGGGCGCGTGTAGCGTCGGAAGCATTGGCGACCAGCTCGCGTATCGCTATGTCCGGCCGACGGCCGTACAGGTCCTCGCCGCCCAGGTTCGCGATCAGTTCCGTTGCCCCGGTGACCCGGAGCCGGGCGTCAATCGGATCCCATCCATCGGTCCGGATGTACAGGGCCAAACGTTCCGGCGAATCTGCTCCCGCAACCGAGCGGGCCGCGAACCGAGGGCGCCCCAGATCAGCGCATAGCGCATCTACCTGCCGTAGCTGCTTGTTGATGGCTTGGATGGTCTCCCATGCCAGCCACCATGCCGACGCCTCATTCCTGCCGAACGGTCGGGTGGCGGTGTATTCCAGCCGGTCGACCGCGACCCGCGGCCGGGTCAGCCGTTCCTGGAAGTACCAGTGGTCGCGGGACGTGGCGGTAGGCCGCCGGAAGGCGTGCAGGTAGGTCGGGGCTCGACGGTGGTCGATGTGGGCGGCGTCGGCCAGCCGGAGCACGCAGGCGATCTTGAGTGGATCGACTTCCCAGTCAGCCGGGTGGTCCACACATGAGCCCTGCGGCCGCTCGAACTTTTGAAGATCGCTCACATCCCACCAGTGGCTGTAAGCGATCCGCCCGATGAGGGAGCCGAACGTCTGCCTGAGCACAGCGTCCTGCAGGAGGTAGAAACTCTCGCCGTCCGAGTTCTGGAACGGCAAGGTCACCAAGCTTTCGGCCTGAGCTGCATGGCGCAGCCGCAGGAGTTCAGCGACGGACTCCTCGCGCGCGGCTGCCTCGACGGCCTGGCTGCTGGCCGAGGGATCCGCCCGTCGCAACCGGATTACGGCTCCGGCCAGCAGATCGCTAAAACGCGGATCCGCCTCGACCGCGGCCATACCGCCCTGGTATGAGGGAAGGCCCAGTCCGACATCGTGGAGGAGAAAGGCCCCTCCGAGAACGAAAGCCTCAGCCGGGTTCAGTGGGAAGGTGTCTCCACAGACCAGTGAAGCCATGTCCCACAGAGCATCAATGTGCGTAATCGAGTGATCGGTGAACATCGGCAAGGAGCGGGCGATCTCGCCAGCCAGCGGTTCGACCGCAGTCCGAAACTGGAGGTACGCCGATCGCAGCGTCTGCCGAGGGAGGCGGTCTCGATCTCCCGGGCGCTCTCCAAGGGTCCGCTGCCATAGTGCAGTTTGCTCAAAAGCGTGAGGCATCTGCAGGGCTCCCGTACTTTTCGCCACGATCAGGCGGCATCGCTTTAATGCACAGCCGTTGATCGAGGCTTCTATCGCATTACTTCAGCCGCCGCCAAGGGTCGCGCCAGGCTCGGCTCGGGTTTTGAGCTCGGAAAGGTTCGTGCTGAACTCTGCCAACCAAGATTGAGTCTCGCTGCCGATGGTCTCATTGATACCACGCATAAATGGCTTGACAATATCAATCATGCTCCGGACGTCCTCAGCCGAAGGCTCCCCCGCATCCAACGCAGCCATCCATCCAGACCATTCCAGCTGAAAATCGCTAAGCTGGGCGCGGAGGCTGATTGCCGTTGCCATGTAGCGGAGCCACGCGGAGGAATATCCGGAAAATCGGTCGTAAGCCAAGGCACCAGCGGCGAGACCGATCAGCACGAAACCCCAGTTACCAAGAGCTGGCCTGCCGGCTGTCAAAGCAGCAAGCGGAACTGTTCCGCCTAATGTAAGCAGAATCGCTGCAAGCATCCGAAGGCTTCGCGACCATCGAGCCTTGCGTTTCTTCTCGCCTAGATACCAGTCAATTGCTTGCCGGGCATACTCATCAGCCCAGTTATATAGTTCGCAGAGACCTACGAGCTTCTTATCCCAGCCGATCTCGGGCAACCGCGGGGCTACGAGATCCGGATCACGCTCATCGTGAGATCTAGGCACCGTGCCCCCTGATGCATAGGTCATTCTGCCGACACGAATATTCGGATAACTGCATTTTGGCCCATTGCCGAGCAATCAGCAACCCCGGCAAATGCCGCATAAAGGTGCTTTCGGCCTCGGGCAAGAATACGACCTTGAGCAAGATCCGTACCCAGGTGGTTGCGATGGTAAAAGACGCCGTTTGACCGGATGTCGTGCCAAGTCAACCACCATTGGCCTGTGGAGGCTCAAGGGCGCCTCGGGTCCCATTTCACGAGCGCGCTAAGTCTGCTCACAACCACCCCTGCCGCCGTCACCACGGAGAAGGGTGGTCTTTTAATGCACATGCCGGCGTTTCGTTGCGTGAGGCCCGCGCTGTCATCGGCATGGGTGGGCGTAGGCGTTTGGTGGGCATGCACGTCGACCTGCGCTGACGGTGTCTTGGCAGGCGGTGCCGTGTTCACTGCCTGGTCTCGTCCGCGCCGACTCTTCAAATGGAGCGTTGTGACGTCCGGGATGGTAATCGTGCGGTTTTGGCAGGCTGGCGGACATTTGGCGTCCTGGCAGTCTACCGTCTGCCTGTGACTGCGATCTGGGGTTCTGATCCGGGCGGAGTGTGGCGTCCGCTTGCGCCTGCGGCTTATCCGGCTGAGGCGGCACTGCATGATCTGGTGCAGCAGGCGCCACAGATGCTGCCTTTGGCTGGGTTTCCCCGGTTGACGGTGCTAGGCCGGGAGGTCCGGCTCGGCGGCGGGTATGCAGACCTGCTCGCGGTGGAGTCATCTGGGCGGCTGGTGGTCATCGAGGTGAAACTGGCGGGTAATGCCGAGTCACGCCGGGCGGTGGTCGCGCAGGTGCTGTCGTACGCGGGGTACCTGCAGGGCCTGGATAGAGGTCAGCTGGAGTCGCAGGTGCTCGCGTCTCACCTCGGAGGTGGTTCAGTGCTGGCTGCGGCACAGGCAGACGACCAGCAACACTCGCTTGATCCTGCGGCGTTTAAGGACGGCCTGGCCGCCAGTCTGGCCGAGGGAAGTTTCCGCCTGGTCATCGTGCTGGACTCTGCTCCTGATGAGCTGGTCCAGGTGGTCGGGTATCTGCAGTCGGTGACCGATAAGGTCGACATCGACCTGGTGACCGTCGGGGCCTATGACGTCGCGGGCTCCCAGGTCCTGGTGCCGCAGCGCATCGAACCCGCCCGGCGGGTTCGCGAGCTGTCGGACGCGCAGGTCAACGACCGGCAGGCCGGCACCGAGTCGGCCGGATCGGCCGCTTTCCGCGCGGCCATCGCCGACGTTCCCGGCGACCGCCGGGACCTGCTGGAACACCTCGCTGACTGGGCCGACACACTCGAACGCGACGGCCTGGCCAAGCTGACCAGCTACCGCGGCAAGCGCGGCATTGTTACCTTGCTGCCCCGCCTGGCCAGCGACAACGCCGGGCTGGTGAGCATCTACAGCGACGTCAAGTCCGCATACCTGCAATTTTGGCGCGGCGTGTTCGAGCGCCGCGCGCCCCGCTCCATCCCACCCGTCGAAGAAGCACTCGGAACCGAACTGAAACAAGGAAACTCAACCCACACCATCACCGAACAGCTACTGCACGCCCTCACCAACGCCTACCGCGAGGCCGCTGGCCGATAACAGACAAGATCCAGCCCTTCGCAAGACCGGCCACACCAATCGCGGCAGATCCGTACGTCCCAGGAGCGGAGCCCAGCGCATACTTATGCGAGCTTTGAGATCGCCGTCGGCGCGATCTGCGCGAAAAGCAATGACGTGGGTCGCGCTCGCCGAGTAGCCGCTCTGCGCTACAACAGCATGTCGCGATTAGCCGACGGGAGTATTTAGGTCAGGCAGGCTGTTCTGCGCGCCGTTGCATCGCGGCGATCTTCCAGGTGGAAGACTACGGGAGGTTGGGATTGGGCAGTCCGATGACTGCCCCGAGGTCATGAGACTTACGCCACTGGACTGGCACGATAGCCATCACGTCGGAGACCAAGACGTACTGCAGGTCGATCGGCACGCCATCAAATGAGGTGGTCCAGACTGCCGCAGCACCCCCTGTCCAGGCGACGGTCTCTATCTCGGTCAGCGGCCGGAGCACGCCGACGACTGTGGCTGAGCGCGGGCCACCAGAATAGAGAATGACATCCCCAGCCTGGGGGACGGGCGTACGGGTAGAGGTCTCTTCTGCCTTGTGCCACGGATGGGCAAGGGTGCCGATCACCGCGGCACCGCCAGAAGTAACAAACCCTCTGCGTCCTATCACGAGATTGCCTTTCCCGCAGCTCTGAAGCGGCTTGGCGTTGATGATTCCTGTCTCCGGCCCCGGCCTCAAACGGTACGCCTACTTGTGCCGGAGCAAGGGCAGCTTGCAAGACCGGCCGTGTTATGGGACATGGCAACAGCAGCTGGCGTATTTGCTGTGATTGCCTGCCTTAGCTGTGGACAACCTTTTTCAGTATATGCCCAAAGAAATAGCAATTCCGATCGCCAATCGCGTACCGACGGGGAACGTGCTTAACCTGATGGCTCAGGCACAGCGCCCCCGGGCCGTGCTTCTCATGGCCCAGGTGCGCGTCAGTTCCTCGCACGCAATACCGATATTCTCCACATTCAGTGCAGCCAGGAGTCTTGAGCTCTACAAATACCCGGCAGGTGGCGAGCCCGGCGGCTGTGGACGGCAGGCTGGACGAGCGTCTTTCCAGTCGTCGGGCAGCGTGGCATCGGTGAGATTGAAATCGCCGCGGTAGACCGGGACGTTGTGCAGCATTTTCAGATCAGCTTTGTGGAGGTCCGCGCCTCGCAGGTTGACAGTCACCTTGATCGTGGGGGCGAGACGGCCGATAACCCGCAGCGCTGTATATACATCGTCGTCTGGTTCCTCGTCCTGCGCTCGCCCGTCGTTCGACCGGTTTCTCACGAGGGCACCGAGAACGTAGACAACCGTGCGGCGGTCCGCCGCAGAGTCCCAGCCAATCCGCTTGAGTGCGTAGATGCCGCCAACGCGCACCTCCAGATTGTCGTCTCCGATCTGGGTTACCGCCCTCGTGTAACGCTCGGTGACCTGGGTTTCCCGGCTCAGCAAGAGCGTCCGGCCGGTGAAGAACAAAGTGCCTGCCGCGCCAACCGCGAGAGCAAATGTGACGAGCGTGGCCCGGACGTCGTTTACGGCCATCAGATGCTGAGCTGCGGTCATCCCCTTTGCAGGGGAGCGCGCGAGCAATGAGGGCAATGCCCACAGAACCAGGAATCCGGTCACGATGACGGTAGCCACGAAGCTCGCAACCCACGCCATCCGGGTTACCGAGGTCTGCCACCGGGTGGGCGCATCGGCCATGTCAGCCTTTGTACTCCCCGCGACGGCGGCCGCCAAGAAGCAAAGGGCGGCTGCGCGGAGATCAGGGCAACGCCTTCACGATCACGGGGAGCCGAAGGTCAGTTCCACCCCTGACTGGTTCCTACGTCGACGCCCAGGTGGTCGCGGCCATCACGGCAAAGCAAGCCGACCGGCCCGAGCTCCTGCGGCCGATCGATGAGCTGAACGACAACTACGCGCGAGACAACAGCTACGCCCTTCATGCTCTGCTGCGGGCCATCCTCGATCACATCCCGCTCGCCGCTCGAATGTCCCAGCTTCGCGGCCGTGGCGAACAACTACCGATGAAGCCGTGCCGACCATGGGTACATGCGCAAGCTCCTCAACGTCAAGCTGCAGGCCGACGATGTCCCGCACAGGCAGATCTCGAACAAAGCCGACCTGCTCAGCCTCGACGAGGCTCCGCCCAGAGCCGGATCAACCAGCTCTTGCAAGGATGTACAAGCTGACAACTCGCGGCATGAGCGGACGTTTGTCCGGCAGCCTCGTGTCTTTGGTGCGTCTGGCCAGGTATAGCGGACCTAAAAGTGCCCAGGGAGATCACAGGCCTAGCATCACTGGCATGCCCGGGATGTCACCGGCGATCAGCGCCGCCAGCGGTGTGGCGATGTCACGGGGTGAGAACAGGTCGGTTCCGCCGCATTCGGCGATGTCTGCGTGCCGCCACCATCGCATCCCGCTGATGTGCTCGGCGGCGAGGTCATCATCGGACAGCGCGCCGCGGGGGTCAAAGCGCGTGGTGCGGACGAGGAAGTAGTCGTTGACCACCCCGTTGTAGCCGTCCGCATGGCTGGGAGCGGCGACCTCCTGATGCCAGACGTGAGGCGGGTCGGCGTCAATGACAAGCCCCGTCTCCTCGTGCAGCTCCCGGCGCAGTGCCGCCAGCGGCAGTTCACCGGGCTCGATGCCGCCGCCGGGCGCCGCCCATACGCCCGTTGCGCTCGTCGGTACAGCTGGATGCGGGAAGCTGAAGCGGCACAGCAGGACACGGTCATCATCGGCCAGGATGACCGCCCGGACGGCATGTCTTAGCCTCGCCGTGGCAGGCGTCTCGTTCATATACAGATCCTCAGGGCGCCAGCAGCCGGGCCGCAAGCCGGTCATGGTCCGACCGCTCATCTGCATGAGTGCGAGTCGGGCATCGCGCGAACGCGCCCAGATCAACCGTTCGGATGGGCGCAAGCAGACGCTGGCGTCGGCTGGAGCGACGCGCAGGACGGCGGATCCGGAGCGTGCCCTGCTGAGCACGTGCCTGCCGAACGCAACGACCTGTGTACCCCGGACAGGTCAGCCAGTCTTTGTTGCCGCGAACTACACCGGGGCTAGCATTCATACGTTGCCGACTGCATCATCGTCGGTATGAGCTGGGCAGCAGTAAGCCCGACCATCCTGCCGCTGGCAGGCGTCGTCGTAGGCGCCTGCGGCACGCTGCTAGGTCAGCACCAGGCACTGCGTGTCGACGCCCGCCGCGAAGTTGCCAAGCGCGCATCGGACCAGCGGGCCGAGCGAAAGGATGCCGTCATTGGGTTCTTGAGCGCCACCGAACGAGTCGAGCAGCATCGCGGGCAGCTTGCCCTCGAGCCCGGTCACCATGGCGGCGATCTGATCGAGCTGATGCACGCTGTCTGGCTGGCAAAGAAGATCATTGAGCTCGTCTGCTCGGGAACTGTCGCCCAAGCAGCGCAGGACTACACCCTCGAGCTCAACCGGGCAAGCCAGGAACTTCGCCCACGCGGCACTGGCCGACCGTCACCAGCCTTGTCCACGCGCGAACGGCAGCTTCGCGCAGAGTCCATGGAAGCAGCCCGGCGAGAACTGGGCTATGCAGGCGAGCCCCTGCTGCGGCGCACCCGCGTCGAAGCCGATATCCCTGACGCCGACAATTCGGCGGCACTTCAGAGCTGAGATCGATATGGGCCAGCTATCCGGGAGATCCCGACTGGCAAGTCTAGGCTAGGCGCGCCGCTGCGGGTGACTGTGCGAGCCGCAGGATACCCGTTTCCCGCCCCTGGCCAAGTCCGAGCCGCTGCCCGGCGACGTGACCTTCACCGACAACGGGAGCGGGGCGGCGACCATCACCGGGACCGTTGCCGCTGGCACCGGCCGCAATTACCCGGTCACCATCACCGCCACGAATACCCAACGGACGCAAGCCGGAGCTTGACGATCGTCGTCTTCTAGGCGGCAGCCGCTGCCGTTCCTAGAGCTCGTTCTTGTAGAGCTGGCCCTCTTTCATGATCAGCTTGAGGTTCCGGTCCGGGGTGGTGAGCACGCGGATGTCGTCCAGCGGGTTTCCGTCGACCACCAGCAGGTCGGCGTACGCGCCGGGCGCCACGACACCTACCTGGCCCACCATGCACAGCAACTCGGCCGCGGTGGTTGTCGCCGCCCGGATCAGATCGGCCGGGGGCTGGACCTGGGAGCGGATCACGAATTCCTGCAGCTGCTGGTCGTGCGTGTCGGCGAACAGGTCCGTGCCGTAGACGATCGGCAGCCCCGCCTTGTGCGCCATCTCCAGCGCCCCGAGCGCGCCGTCGATGACCTCGGCCAGCTTGTCCGCGATGTCTGCGGGCAGCTCGCCGTCGCGCGCCTTCTTGGCCAGGGTCTGGTAGGTGACGATCGTCGGCACGTAGAACGCGCCGTGCTTCTTGAACAGCGGGATGCTGCTCTCGTCCATCAGGTTGCCATGCTCGATCGAGCGCACCCCGCACTCCAGGCCGCGGTTGATCGCCCGCGACGTGTACGCGTGCCCGGCCACGTAGATGTTCGCGGCCGCGGCCTCCTCCACGATGGCGTTCAGCTCCTCGACCGAGAACTGGGTGGAGTCCACCCGGTCGCTGGGCGAGTCGACCGCGCCGCTGAGATAGACCTTGATGTGGTGCGCCCCGCGGCGCACCTCCTCGCGGACCGCGCGCCGCACCTCGGGCACGCCGTCGCAGATCACGCCGATCGCCGGGGCGTAGTAGTTGTCGTCGTAGACCCGGCGGCTGGGCGCCCGCCAGTCACCGGCGCCGCCGGTCTGGGAAAGCTGCTTGCCGCCGAACCGCATCCGCGGGCCGGTGAAATAGCCCTCATCCACCGCGCGCGCCAGCCCGTGTTCGCCGGCCCCGACGTCGCGGATCGTGGTGAACCCGCGCGACAGCATGCCCTCCAGCGCCCGCCCGGCCCGCGCTGCCACATAGGTAGGCGACCACTCGGCCATGGCGAACACGTCGGCGTCGACGATCGCCGGGTGGGTGTGCGCGTCGATCAGGCCCGGCATGACGGTCCGCCCGGCCACGTCGATGACCAGGGCGTCGTCCGGGCCGGTCAGCCCGGGGCCGACATCGGCGATCCGGCCGTCCTCGACCGCTACCGACTGCCCCTCTGCCAGCTCACCCCGCTCGGGATCGAGCACCGACGCGTTCCGAAGGATCGTTACCCCCATGACCGTCTACCCCTTCTCGTCGGTGAGCTGCGGTGACGTGATCCTAACGGGGCTCGCTGGCCGACCCGGAAGCGGTGGTGGCGCAGGCCGGCCGCCTGGGCGCGGTGGCAGACTCGTCATGCCGTGGACCGTCTGGCGATTGGACCGATGATGGAGAACCCGCCCGCGCAATTTCCCGCTTGGCCCGGCGACGCCGAGGTGGCCGTGGCCCTGACCTTCGACCTGGACGGCGAGGCTCCCTGGATCAGCGAGGGCCCCGAGTACGCGCGCCGCCTGACCATGCTGTCGCAGGGCCGCTTTGGCCCGGCCCGGGGCCTGGGCCGGATCCTCACGCTGCTGGCCGAGCGGGACATCACAGCCACGTTCTATGTGCCTGGCTATACAGCCGATCAGCATCCCGGCTCCGTGGAGGCCATCCTGGCGGGCGGTCACGAGGTAGCCCACCACGGGTACCTGCACCGGGGCACCGATGGTCTGGACGCCGCGGCGCAGCGCGCGGAGCTGGAGGATGGGCTGACCGCGCTGGGCAAGCTGGGGGTCCGGCCGGATGGCTACCGGTCGCCGGGCTGGGAACTGAGCCCGGAGACCCTGGACCTGCTGGGCGAGCTCGGCTTCTCCTATGACGCCAGCCTGATGGCCGACGACCGGCCTTACTGGGTGACCAGCGGATCTGAGCCGCTGCTGGAGCTGCCCGGCCACTGGAGCTTGTGTGACTGGCCCTACTTCGGCTGGACCTCATACGGTGGCGGGCTGCTCGCCGACCCGGCCGCGGTGGAGCGGATCTGGCTGGCGGAGTTCGAGTCGGCCCGCCAGGACGGCCGGGCGGTGACGTACACGATGCACCCCGAGGCCATCGGCCGCGGCTACCTGGTGCGGATGCTGGACAGCGTGATCAACGCGATGGCCGGGCGGGGCCGAACCTGGTTTGCCACGCACGCGCAGCTCGCCGCCCTGGCCGGCACCCCACCCAACGACGCACCGAGCTGATCACTGCGGCGATAGTGACCGAAATCTGACTGGATAAGATCTTCAGATCGGTGAGCTGGGGGGTCGTTATGCCAGGCGGTGAGTCGCCAGCCCCGGGAGCCGCCCAGGCGGAAGCGGCCAGGGAGGCGGCCAGGCGGGCGGAGTCCGCTGGCGTACGCGTGGTCATGCTGACGTTCGTCGACAACGCCGGTGTGACCCGGGCCCGCGCGATCCCGTTGCGGCTGTTCGAGCGCGCAGCGCTGTGGGGGGTCGGCCTCAGCTCGGCCTGGTATACCGTCACCGCCACCGACACGGTCACCTCCAGTCCTTACGTCGGCAATCCCACTGGCGACATTCGCCTGCTTCCCGACCCGGATGCGCTGCGCCTGCTCGCGGCCCAGCCGGGCTGGGCGTGGGCGCCCACCGACCAGTTCAACCAGGACGGAACGCGCCACCCGTGCTGCGCCCGGTCCTACCTGCGCAGGATGGCAGGCCGCGCGGCGGAATCAGACCTGACGCTGAAGGCCAGCTTTGAGCTCGAGTGGTTCATGGCCGAGCCCGCCCACGGCCCGGCGGTGCCGGCGCACGACGGTCCCGCGGTCGGAGCCTTGCCGCTGATCCGGCTGTCGGAGTTCGCTGGCGAGCTCATCGAGGCCCTGGAGCGGCAGGACGTCGGTGTCGAGGCCATCAACGGCGAGTACTCCGACGGCCAGCTCGAACTGGCCTTCGCCCCACGTGACCCGGTCGCTGCGGCAGACGCGAACGTGCTTACCCGGCTGACCATCCACGCGCTGGCCGCACGGCATGGGTACCGGTCCTCCTTCTCGCCAGCGTTTGCGGGCCCGATGGGCAACGGGGGGCACGTGCACCTCAGCGTCTGGCGGCAAGGCGCCAACCTGTTCGCTGGCGGGGACGGCCCGCACGGGATGACGGCGACCGGTGCCGCGTTCCTCGCCGGGCTGCTGGAGGAGCTTCCCGCGATGACCGCGATCGGCGCGCCGTGCGCCGCGAGCTACCTGCGGCTGCTCCCGTCCCGCTGGGCCGGGGTTTACAGCTGCTGGGGCAGGGAGAACCGGGAAGCCGCCCTGCGGTTCATCACCGGCATGGCCGGAACCGAAGGCAGCGCGGCCAACGCCGAGGTGAAGTGCTTCGACGAGGCAGCCAACCCCTACCTGCTTCTTGGCGCGTTCGTGACGGCCGGAACAGCGGGAGTCCTCAGCGACCGCCGCCTGCCCGCCGAGTACACGACGGACCCCGGCGCCGACGACCCGGCGGCCCTGGCCCGGCTGGGAGTCCGGCGCCTGCCGGCCACGCTCGACGAGGCGATCGAAGAGATGCGCGGCTCAAAGCTGCTTCTGGACACCATGGGCCCGGCGCTGCACGACGCGTTCCTCGCCGTGCGGTCGGCGGAGGCCGGCCAGTTCCGCGACAGCTCTGACGAAGAGATCATCAGCGCCTACCGCTGGAGGTTCTGATCCGTGCCCACATCCCGGGTGGACCTGTCCGACGCGGAAATCGTTGACAACCACTGCCACGGGATGGTCGTCGACGA
>JGI12635J15846_10001238_pt1 | contig 22301 bp, 19 predicted proteins | sample BlaSpr_A8_OM2_M2_FD_15846 | JGI IMG/M metagenome (IMG submission 15846) | reverse complement strand
CGCAAGCTTCTCGAATACAAGCTTGGCCGAGAGCGCGCCATTGCGGATCGGAAATAATTTCGCCAACCGTTTTATTGGCGGCGGTGGTGGCCAGCGCAAACGGTGCCAGGAATACCAGCTTGCCCCACATCAGAGTGGGCTCGTCTTCGACGAAATGGCAGGCGAAGCCGATTTGCCGAAGCTTCGCGATAGTGCCGTCGAGCAAAGCACGTCCCGCGGAGGAAACATTGAGACGCGCAAAGGGAGAACGATGGACGATGTGCGCAGGACTGACCCGTTCGGTCTCAACAGCAATCGTTGCTGGGATCACACGGCTGGCACCGTACCGGCCGCGAAGTAAAGCTACATGATCAATGCCATTGAGCAGCGGCATGATGGCTCGCACTGCCTCTGGATTCTTGAGAGCGGCGAGCGCCGGCTCAAGTTGTGTGGCTTTCACCGTAATCCAGAGCACGTCAACCGCAGGAACTTCAGAAACGACGGAAACGTCGACGGCAAAATTGCCGAACGGACTATCCAGATGAAGTTGCCTGGGATAATCGGGAAGGGTTTCCTGCCTGACTACCAGGGTGATGGAATCTCCGGCGTGCGCCAGGCAAGCGCCGATCAAGCCTCCTACGCCGCCTGCTCCAAGAATCGCGTGACGGACCGGTTGTGAAATTATTTCTGGCATTTTGATTCAGTTCTGCTTGGTTGCGGCGGTGGGCAAACACCCCGCCACCTCGGCGTCGCTCAGGGTATGGTCGCTGCCTTTGGCGCGCTGGTAGATGCGGTCAACCAGATCGTCACTGGCCGGAATCCCGCGCCGCTCCAACCAGAAAAGCACATTCGATTTTCCGCTCATCGGGCCGATGTCGATGATCTGCTCCAGCCCGAACACATGCGACGGCACTCCCGAGTAAACTGTGTTGGCGAGCACCCTGTCATTCTTGCGATAAGCCTTGATGATGGCCGCGGCGTGCACACCGGTGGCGGTGCGAAAGGCATCGTCGCCGACCACTGGATAGTTGGCCGGAATGGAGACGCCCGTGGCTCGCGAAACCGCCTGACAGTACTCTTTCAGCTTGGTCAGGTCCTGTTCGTCCCAGGGCGCAACGCCCATCAGCTTCAGGTTGACGAGCATTTGATCCATCTGCGTGTTACCGACGCGCTCGCCCAGACCGATGGCGCATCCGTGAACGCAATTCGCGCCCGCTATGATCGCAGCCATCGAGTTCGCGATCGCCAGGCCGCGATCGCTGTGACCATGCCAGTCCACACGAATCTTTTCGCCGGAGGGCTTCGCCACTTCCTCGATGACAAAGCGCACCAGCGCCAGCGCGCCCATGGGCGTGGCGTGCCCTGCCGTGTCGCAGATCACAATGGCCCGAGCGCCGCAACTAATCGCGGTCGCGTACAGCCGCTTTACCGTCGCTGGATCGCAACGGCTCGTGTCCTCGGTGACGTACATCGGCTCGAGACCAAGTGAAACCGCATACTTCACAGCCTTCTCGGTGGTCTGCAGGAGAAAGTCGTCGGTCCAGCCTTCGGTAAAGCGGCGTATGGGGCTGGAGCCGATAAATGTCGCGGCCTCGATGGGCAGGCCCGTTTTCTGAACGATCTCGGCAATGGGTCGAATGTCGTTCTCATGTGTCCGCGCCGCGCAATTGGCGCGAATTTTCATTTTATGCGCGACGATCTCTTGGGCGAGAGCGGTAACATGCTCCACCGCACGTGGTCCCGCGCCCGGCAATCCGAGGTTGAGTGAGTTGATCCCAAGGGCTTCCATCAGGTGAAGGATTTCGATTTTCTCGGGAATCGAAGGATCGCGCACGGAAGGCGATTGCAGGCCGTCGCGCAAGGTCTCGTCATTCAGCAGTACCGGTCCCAGAGGCTTCAATCCTGGCGGATGATTCTGGTTCCAGTCGTAGATGAGGTCGGAAGTGTTCATGAAGAAGTTTCCAGTTATGAGTTTCGCGCTGCGAGCGAACCGCCCCGGCGGGGGACGCTTTCCATCCGGACTCGGGCTTGAGATCCGAGCATCAAACCCTATCTTCGTAGCTTAAAGTTTAAAGCTCGCCGCTCACTTCGCTTTCGGCGGCAGCGTCAGACCAAACACCGAAATTATTCCCCCCCCGGCGACGTTCACTTTTGCTTCCTCCGGATTCGGCAAATAGAGCGTCTGGCAATGCTCGCAGCGATAGACCTCGGCATTTGGTCCCCAGGCTCTTTCCGCATCGCCGCAGGCCTGCTCGATGACGTCAGTCGTGTAAAACCAGCGCTTCAAATGGCCACCGCAGAATTTTCCTTTTTCGTTTTTTTCGTTGCAGGCGCGTTGTCCGGCCTTTTTGATTTTCACCTTGTGATGCGGAAGCTGTGCAGGGGGTTGCGGATTTGAAGTTGTGATTTCGCCAGTCGCCAAAGGACTCACCTTGGGTTCACGGGGCGCTCGCGCCACCGGATTCAGCCTTACGATCGTCATTGTACTTGAAGCCGAAAGGCAAGCCCAAGCCGCGATGTTGTCGAAGCATTTAGGAATTGCCAACGGCACTGACTTACAACTGTTTGCGCTTCAATACTCCCGCCGCGCGCAGCGTGCCGCGTAATCGCTCGCCAAGGCGGCGGGCGAATTGCATATCCAGGAATCCTTCCATTTGCCGGGCAAAATTCGAGCCGTATTCATACCACCAGACTTTTTTCATTCCGGGCATAAGGTCCGTGTCCATATATTTGAGACGCACCATTTCTTCCAGGCCAAAGCGGCCGTGAGTGCGGCCCATACCACTGGATTTCATGCCGCCGTGCGGCGCCTCGCTGATGCCGAAGCACGAGACCACGTCATTGACCATGACTGTGCCCGCCTGAATGCGCCGCGCCATCCGCTCGCCGCGAGCCCGGTCGCGCGTCCATACCGACGCCGCCAGGCCGAATTCCGAATCGTTGGCCAGCTTTACGGCTTCGTCGTCATCCTCGAATGCCGCGACTGGCAGCACCGGACCGAAGGTCTCCTCGCGCATGATGCGCATCTCGTGGGTCACATCGGCGAGCACAGTGGGCTTATAAAAATTGGTCCCCAGTCCCGGTAACCGCGAACCTCCGGCCAGCAGCCGCGCCCCGCGCGCTACGGCATCTTCGACATGTGCCTCTACATTTCGCACTTGTCGCTCGTGGATCATCGGTCCCACATCGGTAGCAGGGGAGGATCCGTGGCCAACGCGGAGCTTCTTCGTCTTTTCGGCGCAGGCTTGCAGGAACGATTCATACAGGCTGCGATGCACGTAGCACCGCTCCACCGATAAGCAAGCTTGTCCGGCATTCAAGAACGCGCCCCATACCGCCGCGCTCGAAGCAATGTCCACGTCGGCATCGTCGAGTACGAGCATGGGATCTTTGCCGCCAAGCTCCAGCACAACGGGAAGCAGGCGCTCTGCCGCAGCTGCCGCAATGCGCCTCCCCGTGACCACGCTGCCCGTGAACACCAGCTTGTCGATAGGCGAATGAATTAGTGCTGCTCCAGTAGAGCCATCTCCGATTACGACCTGAAAAACATCTTTGGGTACGCCAGCCGCGTGCAGCAACGACTCCAGCTCCAGCGCCACCAGAGACGTGAATTCGGAAGGCTTCAGCACCACCACATTCCCGGCAATCAGCGCTGCAAGCGTCTCCGTTGCGGGAATCGAAAACGGATAATTCCACGGCGAAATAATTCCGATCACGCCGTAGGGCTCGCGCACCAGCTTTCCGGACTTCAATTTCGTAGCGATACTTCCATGAGGCAATGGCTCATCGCGCAGCAGGCGGAAAGCATTCTCGACCAGGAATCGCGCTGCGTCGAGTACGACCAGCACCTCGGTGGTGAGAGCTTCGGCTACCGGTTTCCCAACTTCCCGCGTGATGGCTTCGGCAATTTCTGATTTTCGTTCGTGCAATTTGCCCTGGAACTCGCGCAGGACTGCGATGCGGGTTGGCACGCCAATCTTCGCCCATGACTGCGCGGCTCGCGCCCGGTTCACGGCGAGAAGAACGTCGCTCTCCTTGGCGCATTCAAATTCAGCCAGGAGTTCGCCTGTTGTCGGATTCACAGAGGAGATCTTCGCGACTTTTATTTGGATATCCGCAGGCATAGGAACATCGACATTGTCACAACCAGCTTGTTAATCGTGATTCAATAGGCCACATGCACCAAATACAATCCGCTTGCCGGCGCTGTCGCTCCCGCGGCCGAGCGATCGCGCACCTCTAGAATTCGCGTCAAATCCTCGACCTGCAGAGTTGCTTTGCCTACCAGAATAAACGTCCCTACCAGATTGCGGACCATATGGTGCAAGAAGCCCGATCCCTCCACTGTGTAAACAAGTTCATCTCCCTGGCTCTGCCAAGTCGAAGAAAAAATCCGCCGCACACTTGAAACCGGCGCGTCTTCCCGTCCTCGCTCCGGATCGACTGCCGCGAATGAGGTGAAATCATGCTCGCCTTCCACCCGCGACGCCGCTCGCCCCATACTCCCCTCATCCAATGGATAGGGATAGTGCCACACGTACCTTGCCAGAAATGGCGGACAGATCGCCGCGCGATAAATCCGATAACGGTAGGTCTTTCCCCACGCCGAATGACGCGCATGAAAATCCGGGGCAGCCTCTTCTACTTCTAGAACTCTCACCGACGCAGGCAAAACATCGTTCAATGCCTTCACAAAGTTTGCTGTAGGGACCGAAGACTCCGTGAGAAATGTCACAACTTGCGCCATGGCGTGTACGCCCGCATCGGTTCTACCCGAGGCCTGCGGCAATACCTTTTCGCCCGTGATTCGTCCAATGGCAGAGGCAAGGGTGCCCTGCACAGTCACTGCATCGGGCTGCACTTGCCAGCCGGCGAAACCGGATCCGTCATAGGAGAGAATCAGTTTGAGATTGCGCATGCGATCTTTCGAGTCCCAAGGGGCCGCCACTTCATCCAAAGCAAATCATTGAGATAGGCTTTTCACCCATTTGAGGGCCTCCAACTTTTCAAGGATGCCGGGATGGTGAGCACTTTATCAGTTTCAGTTGCTTTAGAGGGGCGCCAAAGAGGGTGAGCCGCATCGGATATACTGTTGCCTTTCGTCAACTTTCATCTCGCGAAAATATAACCTCGCGGTTGGCCAGCTCTCGGTGGAGAACTGGGGCGGCAACAATTGCGAGAGTGCTGCTGCACGCGCTTTTCAAGAACTTCGTTTTTCAGGAACCGCGGTGCCTTCCGTTGCGTATCAACGTCTGAGTAGAGCTTGGTCTGAGTAGAGCTTGCATTTTGCGTAATACGGAGACCCCGGGATTCAGGCAAGTCTTTTCGTTGCAGAGCCATAACGAACGGAGATGAGTAAATGCTATTCGCAAGCGCAGCCTCAAATATCCGGCGGGCCGCCGCCGCAGTTTTATTCGGAACGTTGACGATCGCCGGTTGGGGCCAGCAACCGCCTGCCGCGCCCACTCCGCAGAACACTCCGGAGACGCAGCCTCTTCCGGTGCTGAACTATTCTCAGCCGGTATCGCATTTTCCGAATCCCATTGGGCCCTACAAGCCGCGGCGCGTGGATGCTCCCAATCTGGCGAATACGGCGCGGATCGATTCCCTGATGCACGACGGCAAGGTCTATCTTTCGCTCAATGACGCGATTGCGCTGGCTCTCGAGAACAATCTTGATGTTGCCATCGCGCGCTATAACCTGAACATCGCCGATACCGACGTGTTGCGCGCGAAGGCGGGAGCGAGCATTCTCGGCGTGAATGCCGGAGTCGTGCAGAATACTCCCGGCGGCGGGGTCGGCGGTATCGGTGCAAGTGCCGGAGCCTCGACTGGCGGCACCAGCCTGGGAGCGGGCGGCATTGGCGCTGGCACCAATGGCTTGGTCAGTTCCACACTCGGGCTCGGACCGGTGATTACAAGCTTTGACCCGATCGTTACTGGAACGCTGCAGGAAGATCATTTCAGCCAGCAGGCGAGCAGTATTTTTCAGGGTGTGCTCCCCGGTAGCAGTCTGGTTCAGAACACGGGAACGGTCAACTTTGCCTACAACCAGGCGTTTCAGTGGGGCATGAATCTGAACGTGAGTTTCACCAATAATCGGCAAACCACCAACAGCTTTTTCTCGTCCCTAAGCCCGCAGCTGAACTCGGGCTTCAAAATGACGGTTACTCAGCCACTTCTGCAGGGATTTGGATTTCCAGCTAACACGCGTTTCATTCGCATCGCCAAAAACAATCGAGAACTGACGGATGTGGCCTTTCGTTTGCAAATTATCGATTCCGTGGATCAGATTGAAAACATTTATTGGGACCTGGTCTATGCTTACGAAAATGCGCGAGTGCAGAACGAGTCTCTTGTCTTCGCCCAGAAGACTCTGTCCGACACCAAGAAACAAGTTGAGATTGGGAGCCTCGCTCCCATCGAGACAGTCCGTGCTCAGAGCACCGTTGCGCAGGATCAGCAACTCGTGACCACGGCTCAAACCAATCTGCAACTGGAACAATTGCTGATGAAGAACGCGCTGACACGTACTCTAAAGGACCCGACGCTGGCCACCGCCGAAGTGATCCCTACCTCTACGATGGAAATTCCGGCGGAAGAACAGGTTGTGCCTACCGAGGATCTCATCAACGAAGCGTTGCGCCATCGCGCCGAATTGGTCGAGACCCGCATTGATTTGAACAGTCGTGATCTGAGCAACAAGGCCGTGCGAAGCGCGCTGCTTCCTACCTTAAACGCATTTGCTTACTATGGCGGAACCGGACTGGGCGGCTCGCAGAATCCTGCGGACCTGTGCGCTACGCCCCAGCCAACGGAACTGCAGGATGCCCTCGGTTGCGCCAGTTCTGTCGGCGGCCCGAGCGGACTGGACTTCATCACTCCGTCGACAGGACTTGGCAGCACGCTGCATCAACTTGTTAATTCCACTTCGCCGGACAAAGGACTCGGCTTACAACTTAACATTCCCATTCGGAACCGCGCCGCACAGGCCGTGCAGATTCGCTCCGAGCTGGAATACCGGCAGGCGCAGATGCGCCAGCAGCAGATTGAAAACCAGGTCGGGATCGAAGTCCGCAACGCGCAGTATGCGGTGCAGCAGAACCGCGCCAGCGTGGATTCCGCCAAGGCAGCTCTGGATCTGGCACGTCAGTCATTGGACGCTGAGGAGAAGAAGTATCAGTTCGGAACGTCCACGACCACGCTAGTTCTGCAATATCAAAGCCAGTTGGCGACCGCGGAATCCACTCTGGTGAATTCCACGGTGGCTTATGAAAAGTCGCGCATCGAACTGGACCGCGCCACGGGAAACCTGCTGGACCACAACGGCGTCAGTGTCGACGATGCGGCCCGCGGCCAGGTCACGCGTATGCCCGACGTGCCCTATATTGCGCCCCGGAAAGATTTGCCGTCGGTGGCGCAACCGGCGCCGCAAGCCGCAACTCCGCAGCCGCAGTGACAGCTTTAAGAAACCTGGCAGGTGCGGTAATGCGACCGCGCCTGATTTGTTTGCTCACAAGCTGCATGACCGTTTCTTTCCGAGGAGACGACGAATGCCGAACCTGGGTAACTCGCCGGGCATCGACACTCTGGTGCGCGACGGGAAAGTTTATCTCTCGATCGACGACGCCGTTGGGCTCACGCTGGAGAATAATCTCGACCTCGATATCGCCCCCTACAACTTAAACATCGCCGAGCCTTATGGCGCCCCGCGGCAGGATATCGCTCCCGCGGGAAGCAACTGTGCAACAATCGGCATCGCCCCAATCCCGTCATAGTTCGCTCGCGCCAGGGAGATACTTTGCCGCTAATTCTCTATCTGACGCTGGAGGAGGTATTCTTCCCCGCGTGACCTTGTCTATCGTCATCATCACTCATAACGAAGAAGCGAACCTGGGCGGCACGCTGGAAAGCGTGCAGCCGCTGGTCGGCGACGGCAAGGGAGAAATCATCGTTGTCGACTCGGGCTCGACTGATCGCACTGTGGAGATTGCCAAGTCGTTCGGCGCGAAAGTTTTCGTAGAGGAATGGAAGGGCTACGCCGCGCAGAAGAATTCGGCCATCGACAAGGCGACGGGAGATTGGATTCTGAGTTTGGATGCCGATGAGGAAGTTGATTCCGAGTTGATCGAAGAACTTACAGGGCATAGGCATGACGCTCTGCCCGCAGGAAGTGGCTCCCGAGAACGGTGCCTGCCGATGGGCCGCGGTTCGGCCGGTCAGGAGCATCTCAAGGGGCAGACGGTTGGGTTCCTTATCCGCAGGAAAAATTATTTTCTTGGCCGATGGATCAAGCACGGTGGCTTCTGGCCCGATCCCAAGTTACGTCTCTTCTATCGGGGCAGGGGCAGGTTCGAGAATCGCTCGGTGCACGAGGATATTCGGGTCGACGGACAAACGAAACCAATTCCTTATGGCGCCCTACTTCACCACTCCTACCCGACACTCTCCGACTACATCGAGCACATGAATCGCTACTCGTCTTTGGGTGCAGAGATGGTCTTGGCGAAAGGCCGTGGCCAAGTTCGGTTTAGCTTCGTCAACATCGTGCTCCGTCCGCTGGCAACGTTCGTGTACAACTTCTTCCTTCGTCTCGGCTTCCTCGACGGACACGAAGGGTTGTTGCTGCATCTCTATCATGCGGTTTATGTCTCGTGGAAATATGCCAAGGCGTGGGAACTGAGCCGTAAGCAGCTGGAATGAAGACCAGTGATTTTCGGTTCCGGCAGTGCGGATTTGTGGTGATGCAGCAGGGCGTGCACAGAACCTGCTAAACCGACGGTGATGCCTGCGGGCAAGGGGTCCTTCGACTTGGCATGAGCTTCGCATTCGCCCAAGCGACGCTACGCTCCGGATGACAATTGACTTTTGCCAACCTCCAGTTTCCGGGCTTGCCAGTCCCTCATTGCTTCTCGCGCGTTGTAATATGACGCAGTAACTTGCCATGTGCCCCACCCCTCCGCGCGCGGATATGCCGGATGTTGCTCCCACGGTGCAGCAGGACGTGGCGCGCATGGCTGCGTCGCCGGAGGTGCGGTCGGCGTTCAATTGGCTGCGCACCCAGGAGCCGCAACTGACACAGTGGCAAATGGAGATGGCGAGGATTGCAGCGCCTCCGTTTGGCGAGTCGGCGCGCGCCGCGTGGCTGGCGGAGCGTTTTCGTGAAGTCGGCCTCGATGACGTTCGTATCGACGATGTGGGCAATGTGTTCGGCGTGCATCCCGGATTTGGACGGCGCTACGTGGCCCTGAGCGCGCACATTGATACCGTATTTCCCGCAAACACGCCGTTGAATATTCGGCAGCAGGGAAGCCGGCTGTTTGGGCCGGGAGTTTCCGATAACGGCGCGGGGGTTACGGCGATGCTTGCGATCGCAGCGCTCTTACGAACCGTGCGGCTGCGCCATGCGCTGCCATTTGTGTTCATCGGAAACGTGGGTGAAGAAGGGGAAGGCGACCTGCGCGGCATGCGGCATATTTTTTCCACGCCGCGCTGGAAGGATTCCATTGCTTACAGCGTAGTGCTTGATGGCGCGGGGGCGGATACGATTGTCGCCGAAGCCCTGGGCAGCCGGCGTTTCGAAGTGATCGTGCGTGGCCCGGGCGGACATTCCTGGAGCGACTTTGGCGCGCCCAATCCCGTGGTAATTCTAGCCAAGGCGATTGATGCATTTACAGCAACGCCCGTGCCGACGTCGCCCAAGACAACGTTCAACATCGGCGTGATTCGCGGCGGAACGTCGGTCAATTCGATTCCCGAGTCAGCCAGCATGAAGGTCGATATCCGTTCTACCTCGATGAGCGAGATGGAGAGGCTGGAGCAAACCCTGCGGCTGGCGCTGAATCGCGCCATCGAAGACGAGACGCTGGCGGCGGAGATGCGTTCGCCCCTGCAGAAGCGGCCTTCGGGAGTGAGTTGCGAAGTCGTGCCCATCGGCAACCGTCCCGCGGGGGAGTTGGCAACGGGCGCGCGCATTCTGCATGTGATCCGCGCCGTGGATGTGCAACTGAACAACGCCGCGCAGGTGCAGCGAGCATCGACCGACGCTAACATTCCACTGTCCCTGGGTCAGGAAGCCATTGCCATTGGCGGTGGCGGTTCCGGGGGGGGCGCGCACACTTTGCAGGAATGGTTTGACAGCAACGGACGCGAACTCGGGCTGAAGCGTATTCTGCTGACGATGCTCGCGCTGGCGGGAGCGGGAGAATAAATGGGGAAATTCGCGACCTCGGGGGCTAAAGCCCCTCATGAAAATAAGCTTTTATTCGCAGCGCGGAAGCGCTGCACCACCCAAAACCTGAAGTGCTGCGCCATCCCAAACCGGAACCACGGCAACGTCTCAGGAGTAATGCCGCGGTTGAGCGCCGTTCTTGCCACGTTCGTACTCGCTGGTTTCTGTTGCATTCCGGGGCAGGCGAAGGATACGAGCGGTCAGATTCTGGCGGTTGCTCCAGGCCCCAGGGCCGACGTCATCTTCATCCGCGCGAATGTTTATACCGGTGTTCCTGCGAGCGCGCAGTACACTTCGATTCTGCGCGGGGAGGCCATCGCGGTGCTCGGCGACCGCATTCAGGCGGTCGGTAAGAATGCGGACATCGCAAAGCTCAAAGGTCCGCAAACCCAAGTCGTTGATCTAGGCGGACACTTCGTCATGCCGGGTTTTAATGACGCGCATTTGCACCTGGCCGATGCCGGGCGGCAGAAGCTCAATGTGGATCTGAGCGGAGTGAAGACGCTCGACGAATTCCGCAAGCGCGTCCTCGCCAAAGTAGAAGCGGCCAAGTCAGGAGAATGGATTCTGGGCGGTGGATGGGATGAGACCACTTGGCCGGTAAAAGTTCTGCCCAGCCGCTGGGATCTCGACAAAATTTCCGGCGGGCATCCGGTGTTCCTGGACCGGGTGGATGGTCACCTTGCCGTGGCCAATACGCGGGCGCTCCAGTTGGCGAACGTTACCCTTGCCAGCCGCGACCCTGAAGGCGGCCAGATTGACCGCGACGCCAACGGCCAGCCTACCGGAATTCTGCGCGATACTGCGCAACAAGCGGTAACCGCGGTGATTCCGCAGCCGACATCCGACCAGCGGCGGCGGGGAATTGAAGTTGCGCTGGCGGACCTTGCGGCGCACGGAGTTACCTCCGCACAGGATTATTCACCGGACTGGCAAAATTTTCAGATTTACGAAGAGATCGAGAAAGAAGGCAAGCTGACCGCGCGCATTTCCGAATGGCTGCCTTTCGACGATCCGATCGAAGAGTTACAGAAAAAGCGCGATTCGCATCCGCAATCCGACTTGATGCTGCACACCGGAATGCTGAAGGGATTTATGGATGGCTCGCTGGGTGGCCACACCGCAGCCCTGCTTGCCCCCTATGCGGATGATCCTAAGAATTCCGGGTTGCCGCGTTACGAAGCCGCAAAGCTGAACGGAATGGCCAAGCAGCGAATACTGGCCGGCTTCCAGCTCGGCTTCCACGCCATCGGCGACAAAGGGATTCAGATGGCGCTCGACGCATACGCGGAAGCGGAGACGGCCGCGCGCGAGCAGAAAGTGAAGGCCGCGAACGGCGGAGACGATTTCCGCCTTCGTGTTGAACATGCGCAGGTGACGACCTCCGCGCAAATTACGCGCTTCAAGGAGTTAAAGGTGATCGCCTCCATGCAGCCGAGTCACGTTCTCACCGACATGCGCTGGGCGCAGGACCGGCTGGGGCCGAAGCGTGCCGCCACGTCGTATGCGTGGGCTGCGTTTTTGAACCAAGGAGTGCCTCTGGCCTTTGGTACCGATTATCCAGTCGAGCCTGTCATCCCGTTTCGCGGCTTGTATGCAGCGGTGACGCGCAAAAGCGAGAGCGGCAAGCAGGATTATTTTTCCGAGCAAAAGTTGACCATGGATCAGGCGATTGCCGCTTATACAACCGGCTCGGCATTTGCCGAGTTCGAAGAGAAAGAAAAAGGCAAGCTGGCGCCGGGAATGCTCGCCGACTTCGTCGTTCTCGACCGCGATGTGACTGCGACCGCAGCCGAAAAAGTTCTGGCCACAAAAGTGTTGCGNACCGTGGTTGGCGGCAAAACAGTTTACGAAGCGAAGTAACTTTGCTGGACACAAGACGGCACAAGACTGGTTTCGTGCGTCTAATCGACTTGGGGATTGCGTCTCTGCGATCCATCTACCCGGCAGAGCTCCGTTATTGCCGCTACGCCTTTGCGAACGGGTATAATTAAGAGGGTTCACCGTTGTCGGAGGAAGCATACATATGGATTCGCGGGCACTTTGGCTGCGCCTGAAGACCCACGGCTGGGTCTATTCGTTCAGCATTGCGGCAACGCTGGCACTGGGTATTTTAATTGGCACGGTCGTTTCCTACGGGGTGAAAGGCAAGGAAGGACAGAAGTCCTCCGATGCGACGCCCTTGACGGTTCCTTCGCCGAAGCAGCTTTCGGGTGCGTTTTCGCAGATCGCCAAGACTCTGGGGCCGAGCGTGGTCAATATCAATACCGAGTCGACCGTAAAAAATCCGCATCGCCGTCGCGGCGGAGCTCCCGATCAGGATCCCGATGATGATGGCAGCGGCGGCAATGGTGGGATGGATGACTTCTTCAACCGCTTTTTTGGCGGGCAAGGCGGTCCCAATGGCGACGCCGCCATACGTGAGCGTTCGCTGGGTTCCGGCGTGATTGTCGATCCCAAGGGCTACATCGTGACCAACCGCCATGTTGTCGAGAAGGCGGACCGCATTCGCGTGCGCTTGCAGGACGATCCTCCAGGCGTGCAGCACGACGCCAAAGTAGTCGGCGAAGACCAGGAGACCGATCTGGCGGTCATTAAGGTCGATATGGACCGTGCAGTGCCCTCCGCCAAACTAGGCAACTCTGACAGCATGCAGGTGGGAGATTGGGTTCTGGCCATCGGCAGCCCGTTCGGCCAGGTGGGCACGGTCACGGCTGGTATCGTCTCCGCCAAAGGACGAGACATCGTTCCTGGCCGCCAATTCCAGACCTTCATTCAGACCGATGCCGCCATCAATCCGGGGAATTCCGGAGGGCCGCTGGTCAATATGGATGGCGAAGTGATCGGCATCAACACTGCCATCCTGAGCGAGACTAATGCCTACGCCGGCGTGGGCTTTTCGCTTCCTTCCAATACCGTGGCTGAGGTTTATAACCAACTTATCGGCCCCGATCACCGCGTGGTGCGCGGCTCTATCGGCATCATGTTCGACGCGGTGGAGAATCCAGCCATCACCCGAGTCTACGGCGCTGGCACCGGCATCACTGTATCCAGTGTCGTGGCAGGCAGTCCGGCCGATCAGGCGGGACTGAAGGTCGGTGACACAATCACTACCGTTGATGGCAAGAAGGTCACCAAAGGATCGGAGTTGGTGGCGGATATCGCCTCGCGCAAACCGGGAGCCAAAGTGCAACTCGATTTCCTGCGCAATGGCAAGAAGCAGGACACAACGGTCACCATCGCTGATCGCTCCAAGCTATTTGCGGCGCGGTTGAACGATGACGAGGGCGGCAATGACGAGAGCACGCCCAAGCAAGACAAGTTCGGTATCGCGGTGCGCAAACTCACGCCCGAGATGGCGGACCGGCTGGATATGCCGTCGGGCAAGGGCGTCATCGTGCAGGATGTCAAGCCGGGCTCGTTTGCCGAGGACATCAACCTGGGACGTGGCGACGTGATCCTCGAGGTCAACAAACAGCCGGTGAACGGCGAAGACGATTTCGCCAAGGTGGAATCGAACCTGAAGAGCGGGCAAGACGTGGTTTTCCTGGTGCGCCCGCGCGGTTCTACCCGCCAGGATGGAACTATCTTCGTGGCCGGGACACTTCCGTAACGTTAAGAGTAGCCAACGGGATCTGGCATTGCCTCATCGAATAAGAGATGATTGCAATGCCAGTGCCAGCTTCCTGTTGGGCTTTATTTTTGTGCGGCTCGATCGGCACAGCCAATTGACGAAAAGTTGGGGGTTTGCCGTTGAGAATAGAGCCTTACCCAAGTCCAAAGACCGGGACACGGTGGCTGGGCGCAGCTTGCGTTCTGGCCTGGGTCTGCATTGCTTTCTTGCCGGTTACTGCGCGGGCTCAGACTGAAGCTGCCGCAACATCTCCCGCCCCGGGGACCACAAATACCACACACCCCAAGCCGCAGGCGAAAGCGTCTTCGTCCGCTTCAAAAGCGAGTTCATCCTCATCTGCAAGGGTCCATTCGGCGCACACGGTCTCGCGTAAGAACTCCAGAAAGAAAACCGCTCGCGGCCAGCAGAAGATTGAGCCGGAGCGCGCGGAGGCGATTCAGGAAGCTCTAATCCGCGAACACTATCTGACCGGCGAGCCGGCGGGAACTTGGAACCAGGCCAGCGAAGATGCCATGCGCCGCTATCAGGCGGATCATGGCTGGCAATCGAAAACCGTACCCGATTCGCGCGCTCTGATCAGCCTCGGTCTCGGACCCAGCCATGACCACCTGTTGAATCCCGAAAGCGCGATGACCACGGGGCCCGAAGTTTCCCACTCAGGGTCAGTCACTTCCTCACAACCTAACCCGCTTACACATAGCGCGGCGCCAGGCGCGCGTATGAGCACAACTCCGGCCCTTGATCCGGCGCCAGCCACATCTTCCGATCACGATGCGCCGGGGCCGCAGTGAAGCGCCACGGCGATTAGTCATTATGGCCCGTGAAACGGGAATTTTGTTCTCGTTGTAACAACGTTGTAACGTCCTGTTGCAGCATCCGGGTGCGATGGGATATCAAGGGCGCAGCCCTTGGCTAGTTAGCATTCAGTGATCGGCAAAATATACTTGTCATTCCGAGCCGGGGTCCCCGCTGCAAGCAAAAACCTGGATTCCTCGCTTCGCGCGGAATGACATTTCGTGGTGGTCCACAACTCGTAGTGGGCTGCAACAACTGTGGAACCGGTCTACGCGCCCGGTGTCCTCCGATAACCCCCAGTCACCGGTCGTGGAAAATAAGGCAGCGGCTGCGAGTGAATGATGGCGGTCGGATTTGCTACCACAAGGGCGTCCGCAACGTCGTCGCCGCAGATTTCAGCCGCGGCCTCGCGAGCCGTGGAAAGCACAGGAATGCGTTTCTCGGTATCGTGCGCATCCGTCGCCAGCACGTGGACCGCATCGTGTTCGAGCAGCCACTGCGCCGTGCGGCGCACCCGGTCGCCCCAAAACCCGGTGAGCGCCGAACCGGTCATCTGGATCACGCAACCCTGCTCGGCCCACTCCACCACCCGTTGCGGACGCTCACGCAGAATCGGATTGCGCTCGGGATGCGTAATCACCGCAGTGATGCCGCAGTCGCCCAGCTTCGTAAAACAGTCCGTAATCTGCTGTGGAACGCTGTAGTTGTTGAGCTCCACCAGCATGTGACGCGAGCCTTCGATGGCATAGCGCGCGGGATTGGCCAGCACATCCTGCAAGTTGTCGTAGGAAAGATGGAAATCGCATCCCAGGCTGAGGGTGAGCGCGTTGCCCACAAGTTGCTGCAAGTGCGCGACCAGTCCCTGAAGATAAGGCCGGTCATAGTGGTAGCGATCGTTGGCATGAGGCGTAGCCACCTGGTGAGTGATGCCATCGGCGGCAGCCATCCGGCACATGGCGACGGAAATTTCCCACGACTTCGATCCGTCGTCCACTTCCGGAAGAATGTGCGAGTGAATGTCGACCACGGTTATAGAAACACCTGCACGCTTGTGGTGTTTTGTTCTTCGTTTGATTTAAGCAGATTCGCGGGGAAAGAGAAAGCCGTGGGTGCACATCTCGCGACGACCGACCAAGCGAAATTTCACCAGATCGTAGGAAGCGCGCGAGAATTTCGGATCTCTCGATCTGCAGGGACGAATGAGGATAACCGGAAATTGGCGGGTTTTCCAAGGGCAAACAATCCTCGCGGGCGTCCTGTTCGTCCCACACCTGCTCGTCCCACCCTTGTCGCACCTTCCATCCTTTCTGTAGCATCAATATCCAGGTCTTCTTTAAGGAGCAATTATGGCAACCGATACTCTGGCGTCCCCCGCCACTCTGGGCTACAACCCAACCAAAGTTTTTAAGAACTTTATCGACGGCGAGTGGGTGGAGTCCTCGACCGGCGAAACGTTTGAAGATCGCAACCCCGCCGATACGCGCGACGTGGTCGGTATCTTTCAGAAATCCGCGAAAGCCGATGTTGACGCGGCGGTCGACGCCGCCAAGCGCGCCTTCGCCAAGTGGCGACTGGTGCCCGCGCCACGCCGCGCCGAAATAGTTTTCCGCGCGGCCGAAATCTTGATCGGGCGCAAAGAAGATTACGCCCGCGAGATGACCCGCGAAATGGGCAAGGTACTCAAGGAAACCCGGGGCGACGTGCAGGAGGCAATCGACGCCGCCTACTACAACGCCGGCGAAGGCCGCCGCCTCTTCGGTCCCACCGTGCCCTCGGAGTTGCCGAACAAATTCGCCATGGCCATCCGCCAGCCCATCGGTGTCTGCGGCATGATCACACCGTGGAATTTCCCCATGGCAATTTCATCCTGGAAATTGCTGCCGGCTATCGTTTGTGGAAATACTTGCGTCATCAAGCCGGCACAGGATACGCCGCTCTCCACGTTCAATCTGGTCCGCGCTCTTACAGATGCAGGTTTGCCGAAAGGCGTGATCAACATCGTTGCCGGATATGGCCCTGAAGTTGGTACGCCACTTACCGAGCACGCCGAGGTGCGCGCCATTTCGCTGACCGGATCTTCCGCCGTGGGCCGCATCGTTGGCGGTATTGCCGCCAAGAGCTTCAAGCACTGCTCGCTCGAACTGGGTGGCAAGAATCCCATGATTGTCCTTGACGATGCCAATCTCGATCTCGCCATCGAAGGCGGACTCTGGGGCGGATTCGGCACCACCGGTCAGCGCTGCACTGCGACCAGCCGAATCATTGTGCAGAAGGGTGTTTACCGCGAGTTCATCGAACGTTATGTGGCACGCGCAAAAGAGTTGAAAGTCGGCAATGGACTCGATGAGACGGTTGAGATGGGGCCGGCAATCAACGAGAAGCAGCTTCAAACCGACCTTAGCTATGTCGAGATCGGCAAGAACGAAGGCGCGAAGCTGGTTTGTGGCGGCAATCGTCTCGATCAGGGCGATTATCAATACGGCTGGTTCATGGAGCCGACTGTGTTTACCGACGTCGATCCTAAGATGCGCATCGCGCAGGAAGAAATTTTTGGTCCTGTAGTGTCAATCATTCCTTGCGACGATATGGAAGATGCGATTGAGATCGCCAATGGAATCGACTACGGACTTTCCTCCGCGCTCTACACCAAAGATGTGAACAAAGCCTTCGCTGCCATTCGCGACCTGTATGCCGGCATCACCTATATCAATGCGCCGACGATCGGCGCCGAGGTTCACTTGCCTTTCGGCGGCACCAAGGCGACCGGCAACGGGCACCGTGAAGGTGGCATTGGAGCGATTGACTTCTACACAGAGTGGAAGTCGGTGTACGTGGATTACTCGGACACGCTGCAGAAGGCTCAGATCGATCGTGGAGAGTAACCGCAAACCGCTCGGGCAATGGTGTTCACCAAACCAGCGAAAATGGGGAGTACCTTCGTACTCTTGTTCGCATTGCCTGGGTAACCTAACGTCATGGCTGGAGTCCAATCCAGCCTTTAGCCCCTGGTTTGCTTGCCCAACCTCAGTTCTCAATTCGCGGGAAGTTTGAAACGAAGTCTCACCTCTGCAACGGTGGCGGTGGTGCTGGCCCTGGGCTTCGCGACGGGATTCACGCCGGCTGTGCTCGCTCAGAAGACGTCGAAATCTGATCGAAAAATTGTGTCGATGGTCAAGCCGGCTTATCCGCAGACTCTGAAGGAGCTGCACATTGAAGGCCTGGTCCGTCTGACCGTAACCGTGCTTCCGAATGGGACTGTGACCGATGTTGATGTCCGGGGAGGAAACCCGATCCTTGTCGAAAACGGGATAAAGGCGGTAAAGAGCTGGAAGTATGCTCCGGCCGGTTCGCAAACCCGCGAAGAAGTTGTGCTTAACTTTAACGATAGATAGATTCCTACCGCACGGTTCCTCATCGCTTCTCACATTATTGCTCTTTCTTGCCCCTCATCTTCAACGGCTCGGTCCTGTACAATCTCTGGCAAGTGAGCGATGATGCCCTCGATTCAAACCCACGAAATCAGCGCAGCCAAGAGGCTCGATAACGTTCGCTACGCCATTCGAGACCTGGCTTGTGTGGCGGACGAAGTCATTCAGCAGGGACACAAAGTTCTGCCGTTGAACGTTGGCGATCCGCTTAACTTCGATTTCCAAAGTCCAGCGCACATTATCGAAGCTGTCTACAAGGCAATGCGTGACGGGAAGAATGGTTACGCGCCGTCTCCGGGGATTCCGGAGGCGATCGAGGCAATTCGCGGCGAGGCGGTGCGCAAAGGCATTACGACGGTGCGAGATGTCTTCGTTACTTCGGGAGTGAGTGAGACGGTCGATCTGTGCATCTCCGCGCTGGTGAATCCGGGCGAGGATATTCTGACGCCGAGTCCCGACTATCCGCTCTACTCGGCTGTGCTGTGCAAGCTGGGCATCGCGCTGAACGCCTACGACCTGAACGAAGAAGATGTGTGGCAGCCGGAACTTGCCGATATCGAACGCAAGCTTACGGCGCGGACGCGCGGCATTGTGCTGATTAATCCCAACAATCCAACGGGCGCGCTGTGCTCGCGACAGATGCTGGAGCAGGTTGCCGAGTTCGCGCGACGGCATCATCTGGTCGTCTTCTCGGACGAGATTTACGACAAGCTGATTCTGGAAGACACTCCGCACATTGCCTTTGCTTCGGTTGCGCCTGATGTGCCTTGCATCACGTTCGGCGGGATGTCGAAAAACTATCTGGTTCCAGGATGGCGCATTGGGTGGGGCATCGTTTCCGGCGGCGCCGCGGCAGTGAAGCCTTATACCGAAGGCATTCACCGGCTGCTGCGGGCGCGGTTGTGCGCCAATCATCCGGAGCAATATGCCATCAAGCCGGCGCTCGAAGGGCCGCAGGACCATCTTGTGGAAATACGGCGCAAGCTGCGCTTCCGGCGCGACCTGACGCAGAAGTGGTGCGAAGCGACGCCGCGCGTCAGTTGCGTTGCTCCTCGCGGCGCGTTCTACGCTTTTCCCCGCATCGATATTCCGGAGAGCGATGAAGTCTTCGTCAAAGAACTGATTCGACAGAAGCATGTGATGGTTGTGCACGGCTCAGGTTTCGGTCAGAAGCCTGGGACGCAGCATTTTCGCATCGTGTTTCTGCCGGATGAGACGACGCTCGGTAAGGCCTACGCTTCCATTGGCGACTTTATTGGGGAGCGTTATGCAGGTTTTGGCTCTTAGCTTTTAAGGCAGGAATGATCCGGGTTCGAGATGGATTCTTTCCCTGCCGCGCGAGCGCTTCAGGTGTCGACTGCGGAGATGGTATGAGGGAGAAGACTGACCGCACTGGCGGAATGGCGATATCAGTCCATTTCGTAGGAAAAAATGCGCTGCCTGCAGCCGCGCCGGGCAGACTTCGGGGGGGGAGCATAGCTCGAGCGCAGCAGCTGCGGATCTTCGCGCCGCTGGCAACGCTCATTTTCGCCGCGACCGCCTTGGCGCAGGACACAAGTAAGGCCCCAGCCGCGAGGCCGCCTGAGGTGCAATCGTCTCAGCCGTCGGCTGCGCGTGTGGTCGACTTGAAGGCGCCCGACGGCACGATTCTCAAGGCGAGCTATTTTGCCGCAGCCAAACCGGGTCCGGGTGTGTTGCTGCTGCATCAGGGCAACCGGACGCGCCATTCGTGGGATGATCTCGCTGAGCAGCTAGCGGCGGCCGGAATCAACACGCTTACCCTCGATATGCGCGGATATGGCGAAAGCGGCGGCAAGCATCAAAACTGGCCGCGCGAGGACACACCTGTAAAGCAGATCTGGGCGGATGACATTGATGCAGCGTGGAAATATCTGACTTCGCAACAGGGAGTCAATGGAGACGTCATCGGCCTGGGAGGGGCCGGCTTACTCGGTGTCGATAACTCGGTCTTAACGGCGTGCCGACATTCCACCGCGGTTAAATCGCTGGTGTTGCTTTCCGGAGAAACCTTTTTGCGTGGCCAGCAATTCCTGCGGCAGGCATCGCAACTGCCCGGGCTGTTCGTGGTGGCCGATGAGGATGAAGACCCGCCCACGGAAGAAGTGATGGAATGGATCTACGGCGTCAGCTCCAGCCCAGACAAGCGGTTAGTACATTACGCGGGTAAAAAGGCTCCCTGGAAAGGCTTTGAAGACACCGGAGCTAACGCCGGCGGAAGCCACGGAACCGACTTGTTCAAAACTCATCCTGAGCTGCCCGGCATCATCGCCGATTGGTTTGTGACTACCCTGATCAAGACACCAGGCCACGCTCCAGTGGAGTCTTTGGCATCTGCGTCAATCCTCAACCAAATCGAGCTGCCCGGCGGCGTGGCTCAGGTTGCGCAGCTACTGACGAAAGCCCGACAAAAAGATCCCAAAGCGCAGTTGTTTCCAGAAGTGGTCGTTACCATCATGGGCTACAACCATATCGCCGCGGGCGAAACCAAGTTAGGGGTCGAAATCATGAAGCTGGTCGTCAATGCCTATCCGGACTCGGCCGACGCATACGGTAGTCTTTCCGATGCGTACTTGGCGGACGGAGAGAAAGGTTTGGCACGGCAGACTGCCGAAAAAGCATTGGCCCTTCTGGATTCTCATGCGGTGCCGGCGTCGTCATGGTCCGATACAGAGGAGCGCCGGAAACTTATTCGCGACGGCGCGCAAGACAATCTCAAGCAGCTTGGTGCGGCGCGTTGACAAGGGCATGACCTCAGTTAGGAATCGGATCCTTGAAAGGCCTTTCCGGTGGCTCTATCAAATTGAGGAGAGTTACTCGAATGAAACAAATTCAAATGTCATCGTTGCTCATCGTTATGCAGAAGAGCTCGGGTATCACTCTATTTGCGCAATGGGGTGTGCCGATTGAACTCACCATGATCATGCTCATCACTTGTCTGCGAGCTTGGGCACTCTCTTGTCGTTCTGCTTGGTGGCGCAGTCCGTCAACAGCTGATACAGGCTCTGAGGCGGACGCTGGCCGGCCTTTCATAGGCGCTGATCGCCTCTTGCTCACTTGATGCAATTCGCGATGTCATTGTTCTGGAAATAGGCCTGGGCCAACAGGCTACGCATCGAAAGATCGGCGCCGCCGGCCAAGAAATAACGATCAATCCAGGTGGCGGCAGCCGGATAGTCCGTGCGTTTGCAATAAGCGCTTCCTCGAAAAGCAGCCCGGCGGCCAACTGAGTCCGGGCCAGCAACTTCGAAACCACTCTCGGATTCGGTAGCGATCGACTGCAATCGCACAGTCTGCCCCGGCATTTGAGGCCAATTCTCGAATTCAGCGAGCGAGTACCTTAAATAGCGCGGGAAGTGACGCTCTGTCACTTTGACCAGTAATTCTCACTCTTTCTTGCTCGCTATTTGTCACCTTGATTGACGAAGCCTGAGGCAAGTTCATCGTTCGATCGAAAATTTCGTCGACCGTTCGTATTTTTTCTACGCCCTTCGAGCGAGGCAATTGAGCCAGGTCAGTGGAGAATGGTCGTATCCCACGCCAGGAGCCTCCCGAATCTCCACCGACTCCCAGCAGGCGGCGTCTTTGAATATATTCTTCAAAGTAAGCGGGGAGGGATAGTTATAGAAGCGACCAAGCGCATCACGCCCTTCTCCATTGCCAGCCTTAAAGCTGGCAAAAAACATTCCGCGCAAACGCAAGGTGCCATGTATCCGCTTCAAAACATTACCCAATGAACCAATCGGGACATGAAGAAGACAGGCACACGCCCAGACGCCATCGAACCTTGCTTCCCCAGCGATTTCGCCAAACCGAAGCACTGCCACCGGCCGGCCGAGGCGTTTTTCAGCCTCTCGCGCCATGGCCGGAGTGCCGTCGGTCGGAAACACATCATACCCGAGGCGCAACATTTCGGCGGTGTCACGCCCCGAACCACACCCCAGTTCAAGGATCGACGCGCCAGCGGGTAAATGGCTTAGAAACTCCTCGAGACTGGCGGTCGGACGCGTCCCAGTTCGTTTACAATAGTTTTCCGCCTCTTGACGGTAGAAGGCCAAGGTCGCCTCGTCTTCCGAATTGGTCACTGGTCGCATCATCCAATACCTCCTCTTAAGGCTAGAACGTTCGAATGCAGCAGCTACCGCCGCAGCCGGTCGGCACGGCCACACCCGAGCTGGCCGACTTGGTCGCCACGCACATCAGGGCGACTTTCCGG
>JGI12635J15846_10001237_pt1 | contig 22311 bp, 20 predicted proteins | sample BlaSpr_A8_OM2_M2_FD_15846 | JGI IMG/M metagenome (IMG submission 15846) | reverse complement strand
TTGGCGACAGCACTTGCCGTGGCTGAGGCCGTGCCCTTACTCCAATCCCCGGCGTTCTGCCACCAGCCTTCTGACTGAACTATTCATACGATGGATTCTAGGGTGATTCGCAAAAGCAGATCCCTCTCTGCGCCCCGCGCCCGTCCCGCAGTTGCGGGACGGGCAAGAATAAGCGCGGGACTACGTTCCCTTCGCGAATTTACTGAGGGCAGGCAGGACGACACGCGGTTGTCTTTCTCGCTGAACCGTGAAAGTTGGTCGTCACGCGAGCCAGTCGTCGCGATGCGGGACTAGACAGCCGGCGTGCGTCTTGCAAAATCGGAACTTCAGCGGCTGAAGCCGCACTTTACTTTGCTGAGTTTTTGTCGTGGCTAAAGCCACGACTTACAAAGATTTCGAGTCTCCACACAGACACTGAAGCCTGCCGTGCGGCGCGTTCGCGCGGCTGCTCGGTCGTCAGAGCTGGTGTGTGAAGGTGAGTACTGCTAGGGCGATCAGCAGCGCTGCCGTAGAAACGTGGAGGAGAATGTGGAGAGTGTTGGGGCGGATGCCGTTGCGCTCGGGGAGAAAGGCGTGAGTGCCGCCGAATATTTTTTGATAGCGGGCGGCGCGCGCAGGATCGGGGAGGAGTAGATACGGGATCCACCAGGCGCGCAACTGGCCGAGGAATAGCAGAGCGTAGCTAATCCAAAGCCACCAGAAGAGCCAGTCGGGATAGGGCTTGTGGAAGTAGATGATGCTTGCGGCGAGGCCAAATGCGTAGGGGGCGGCGCTGACCAGCGTAGTGGTGAAAAGTTTGGAACGGGAGTCTGCGGCGCGAACTCCCGCAACGTTGTTGAGCGTGCCGAGCGGAATCCAATCGTGAAGGGTGAGGAACAGCACGGTGAAAGTTTGCAGTGCGAGCAGCGCGTTCGAGGCGTCGGGATGCATCCGGCGATTATACGGGAGAGTTTCAGTTTTGTTAGCCGATGCGTGATTGGTTTGGCGGCTGCGGGGCGTACAGGCTTTCCGGGATCGGAATCATGGTTTGTGCGGGTTACTTTTGTGCTGGAGTTGCGTGATTATTTGCGCGGGAGGAACTGACGATGCGCTTTTCGTTTCGGAAAGTTGCGGTGGGCTTGCTGACGGTGGCTTTGGTTGGGCCAGTGTTGATCGCAGGGTGCGAAGGAGAGGTTCGCACTTACGATGCTGGTTACGGCGATTACCATACGTGGAATCATGGCGAGGTGGTTTACTACAACAATTGGGAACATGAGACGCATCGGGAACACGTGGATTTCAAGCGCCGGAATGATGCGGAGAAGAAGGAATATTATTCTTGGCGGCATAATCAGCACTAGTTCGTAGAGGCGAAGGCGAAAATAGAAAAGAGAAAACGGAAAATTGGGCTGATGCGTCAGCCAGAGGGTCAAAAAGCACCACTGGTGAACGCAGATCGGCAGGAACGTGAAGAACCCCACCCTTTGAAAAGCAAAGGGTGGGGCACCCGCCGCAGTGATTGAACTTTCTCTTAATTTTGATCTGCCCTCATTCATTTCTCGCTAGCACGGAGCGGAGTTGAATGCGTGGCAAGCTGGGGCGCAGCAAGCAGCGCCCCTACCATGGCTGCGCGCGGAAAGTTTCGTTTTCGGTGAATTATTTTGCGGGTGTCGCGCTGGGGTGGAGCAGGGCGCGGGCGTTAGCTACGAATTTGGCGAAGCGATGGGCCAGGGTGAAGATGCGTTCGGATTGGCGGAGGCGGATGGCGTCTTTGGGGATTAAGTCGCCGCCGATGCCGAGGGCTGCGGCGCCAGCCAGTATGAAATTTGCCGCGGTGTGTTGATTGACGCCGCCACTCGCGACCAGCGGCAAATTCGGGAATGGGGCTTTCAGGGCGCGGATGTAGGTGTCTCCGCCGACTTGCGCGCAGGGAAAAACCTTTACGAAATCGGCGCCGGATTTCCAGGCGCGGGTGACTTCGGTGGGAGTGAGGGCGCCGGGCATGGCGACGACGTCTGCACCGAGAGCGAATTCGATAATTTTTAGATCGAGGCCGGGGCTGGTGAGGAATTGCGCGCCGGCATCAACGCACTGGCGGGCTACGTCGGAATCGAAGACGTCGCCGGCACCGACGATCATTTTGGGGGCGTGTTTTACGAGGTGGGCGATTACGGCGATGGCGCCAGGGACCGTCATTTCGATTTCAACGATGGGGATTCCGCCGCGGGAGACGGCTTCGGCGGCGAACAGGGCGTCTTCGGCGGAGGAGAGGCGGACGGCGGGAATGATGCCGATTTGTTCGATGCGAGAGTGGATTTCGTCGCGTTTCATTTTGTGCGGGCCTCGAGTGGTTGGTGACGCGGCGATTCTAGCGGAAATGCGACGGGGCGGATAAGGAAAAGAAATTCGAGCCGGCATTTAGATTTGTCGGCGCGGTTGAAGCGGGCACGGCATGCCGTGCCCCTACGGCTCCGAGAAGATGTTGAGATCTTGGCAAGCTGGGGCGCAGCAAGCAGCGTCCCTATCTCGATCGTTGCGATTTCCGCGTGGCCGCTGAGATATCCAGCTGACTATACTTCGAAGGAGTCTTCGGTCTCGGGGAGTTTGTCGGATTCGCGAGCTATCCAAACGTACATGGCTGGGAGTAGGAATATGCCCATGATCAGGGCCGTAATCAGGCCGCCTACTATTACTATGGCGAAGGGGCGTTGGGAGTCGGAGCCGATCGCGCGGCTGGTGGCGGCGGGGAGCAGGCCGAGAGTTGCGACCAGCATGGTCATCATGATGGGGCGGAGGCGGAGGACGGCGCCTTCGATGGCGGAATCTTCGATGGAGTGGCCGTGGGCGCGGAGTTGATTGATGTATTCAAGCATGATTACCCCGGTCTCGACCGAGACGCCGAAGAGGGCCAGGAAGCCGATGCCGGAAGAGACGCTGAGATGCGTGCCGGTGAGGAGTAACGCTAGCAGGCCGCCGAGCGGGGCTACGGCAACGTTGGCTAGGATCAGGCCAGCCCATTTTGCTGAGCTGAACATCGTATACAGAATGATGAAGATTACCAGCAGGGTGATGGGGACTACGATCATGAGTCGTTTTTGGGAGCGTTTTTGGCTTTCGTATTCGCCGGCCCAGTCAATGTGGTAACCGACTGGAAGTTTCACGCGGGCTTTCACCTGCTTCATGGCTTCTTCTACGGCGCTGCCCAGGTCGCGGCCGCGGACGCTGTATTTTATGGCGACATAGCGGGAATTTTCCTCGCGGTAAATTTCGGAGGCGCCGTCCGGACGTTCACGGTGGCTAATTGCGAAAGGGATACGCGTTCGCCGCTCGGGGCGAGAAGGCGAATATTCTCGATGGCTTCCTTGGTGTCGCGATAGTTGGGTTGGTAGCGGACTACGAGGTCGTAGCGCTGTTCGCCTTGCAGGACTTGGCTTACAGCTTTGCCTCCGACTGCGGTTTCGACCGCGTCTTGGACATCCGAGACGTTGATGCCGTGGCGCGCGGCTTGCTGGCGGTCCACGGAAATATTCAGATTTGGTTGGCCCAGGACGCGGAAGAGGCCTAGGTCTTCTACGCCAGCGATACCGCGCATTACGTTCACAACTTCGTCGCCTTTTTCTTCCAGGATTTTCAGATCGTCGCCATAAATCTTGATGGCCAGTTCGCCTTTCACGCCGCTGACGGCTTCTTCCATGTTGTCCGCGATCGGTTGCGAAAAATTCCAGAGGATGCCGGGCATTTTGCTTAGCTGGGTGTCCATGGCGGAGATAAGTTCGTCTTTATCCTTGTGAAAGACGGGGCGCCATTGGTCTTTGGGTTTCAGGTCAACAAAATATTCGGTGTTGAAGAAGCCTGTGGTGTCCGTGCCGTCGTCGGGCCGGCCGACCTGGCTGGTTACTATGGTGACTTCAGGAAACGAAGCAAGGATATCGCGAGCTTGATTGGCGACGCGCACTCCTTCAGTGGGGCCGGTGCTGGGGGCTAACGTGCCGCGGACCCATATCGCGCCTTCGTCGAGGTGGGGCAGAAATTCCGAGCCGATCAGGCCGCTGAGCATCAGGAAAACGGCAAGAGCAAAGGCGGCAGCTCCTACGCTGACGGTGAAAACGCGATGGTGGATGGCCCAGCCGACCGCGATGCGATATTTATCGCGCAGAAAAATCATCACAGGGTTAGGCCATTCCTTCACGCCGTGGCTGAAGACAAGCAATGCGAGGACGGGAGCGATCAGGATTGCGAAGATGAGCGCGCCGAGCAGGGCGAACGAAACGGTCCAGGCCATGGGCTTGAAGAGGCGCCCTTCTACGCTTTGCAGAGTGAAGATGGGTAGATAGGCGGTGATGATGATGGCGCGGGCGTAGAAAACTGGGCGGAGGACTTCCATTACGGCGTCACGAATAATTTCGAGGGGCGTCTTTTGCGCGCTGGAAGAGAGGCTGAAATGGCGGACGATGTTTTCGATGATGACGACGGTGCCATCCACGACCATGCCGAAATCGAGGGCGCCGAGGGAAAGCAGATTCGCGGGAATTTTGTTGAGGTCGAGGCAAATGGAGGCGAAGAGGAGTGAGAACGGAATGGTGAGGGCGACGATGAGCGCGCCGCGGGAATTTCCCAGAAAGAAAAATAAAATTATGGAGACGAGCAGAACGCCTTCGGTGAGATTTTCGAGGACGGTGTGCGTGGTGAGGTGCACGAGATTGCTGCGGTCTAGGAAGGGGACGATTTTGACCCCGGGCGGTAGAATTTGATCGTTCAGTTGTTTTACTTTTTCATGGATGGCGGCGAGGGTTTCGTCGGCGTTGGCGCCTTTGCGGAGGAGGACGATGCCTTCGACGACGTCGTCGTTGTCAACAATGGTGCCATCCGCTTTGTGAATTCCCTTCCCTATTTGTCCGAGGCGAATGCGTGAGCCTTGGGTGACCGTGGCGATATCTTTCACGCGCAAGACTGTGCCGTTCTTGGTGGTGATGGCGGTTTGCTCGATGTCACCAACAGTGCTGAAGAGGCCGACTACGCGCACGTTGATTTGCTGGAGGCCCGATTCTACGAAACTGCCGCCGGCGTTGGCATTGTTGTTCGCGAGTTGCTGTTCGACCTGGCTGATGCTGAGGCCGTGGGAGACGAGGGCGTTGGGATCGACGCGGACTTGATACTCGCGAGTGATGCCGCCGAAGCTAGAGACGTCCACGACATTCGGCACGGACTTGAATTGCTTTTCGAGCGTCCAGTCCTCGATGGTTTTGAGATCCATGAGGTCGTATTTGGGATTGGTGCTGCGCAGCGTGTACCAGTAAATCTGGCCGACGGGGCTCCAGTCCGTGCCCATCTGCGGCTGCAGGCCGTTAGGGAGAGTGACTTGTGACAGCCGCTCGAGAACTTTGGAGCGATTCCAATCATCGCTGGAGCTGTCGTCAAAAATGAGCATGACGCTGGAGAGACCGAAGAGCGAATCTGATCGAAGATGCGCGAGGTGCGGGAGACCGTTCATCTGAATTTCGATGGGGATGGTGACTTGCTGCTCGACTTCTTCGGCGGCGCGGCCGGGCCACTGCGTAATGACCTGGACGTAGTTGTTGGCGACATCCGGATAGGCTTCGACCGGAAGGGCGTGGAAGGAGATGGCGCCCCACACGAGAAACAGGGCCGCGAGCGCGAGGACCATGAAGCGATTATTGAGCGCGAAGTCGATCAGGCGTCGCATCAGGCGGCTGGCATTCCTTGGTGGCGATTAGCTGGCAACTATTGCTCCACGGTATTTTGCAGGACGAGGGCGTTGGAGACGACCTGGTCGCCGGGTTTCACGCCCGAGATTATTTCCTGCGTGTTGTTGGGGAGCATTTCTCCGGCGACGACGGCGACGCGCTTGAATTTATTGCCGCCCGCGGCGATATAGACCCAATCACGATCGTGCAGGTGGAGGATTGCCGAAGCTGGGACGGATGCATGGGATTCTTTCTTCTGTCCGCGGAAAGTGGCGGTGACGAACATGCCGGGGCGCATGTCGCCGGGATTGTGGACCTGGATACGAACTTTGGCGGTGCGGATATTGGGATCGAGGACTGCACCGATATTGCTTATGCGCCCGGTGACGACTTGATCGGGATAGGCATTGAGGCGGACGTCGGCGGCGTCTCCCAGGCGGACGTCGGATAGGTCGTTTTCATAGACGTCGCAGATGATCCATACATCGGAGAGATCTGAAATCGTGAATGGATTGGTAGAGGAGAGGCCTTGCACGCCGGCGGCGTTGGTGACTTGCTGGTCGGTGATTACGCCGGCTATGGGGGCAACGATGTCAACAATGCCGGAGGGATGATCGAGGGGGGCGCCGAGTACGTGAAGATGCTCGGCGGTGGTTTCGACGTCCACTTTGGCTTTATTGTTTGTGTCTTCGGCTACTTGAAAATCGTTGAGGGAGATGGCGCCGTGGTCGTAAAGGCCTTTGGCGCGATCGAACTGGGTGTTGGCCAGAGTTTCGTCGGCGACGGCTTTGCGATAGTCGGAGTAGGCGGCAGCGATATCCGCGCTTTGCACGCGCAGAAGGAGTTGGCCTTTTTTTACGGTGTCGCCCAGGCGGGCGCTGATTTCCACGACGCGGCCGGAGGCGATGGAGATTACCGGGACGGTGCGCGCTACGTCTGGGCTGACTGTGCCGGTGACTGTGAGTTGCGAGGCGGATTTGTATTCGGTGGCGGCGGCTAGTGGGAATTGGGAGGCGTTATCAACCTGGACGACGTTGGGGTCGCCTTCGTGTTCGACTTGGGTGGGAGGAGGAGCTTCGGCTGAGTCGTTTTGTTTTGTGTCGCTGCCGCAGCTGAATAAGAGTAGTGATGCGGCTGCGAGGAGTGCGGCTAGTGATGTGATGGTGCCCGCGCGTTTCATTAATACCCTCAGATCTATAAGTGCTTTGCAGTAGATAACAGCTGCCGTAAACGAGGCGTAAAGACCGGGTAAGAATTGCATACTCCGGGGTCCGTGCGCCAGCGGTACGGGTGTTTGTGTTGCGACGGTGAAATTGGGTTGGATGGTTGGGGGTGGGGGTTGGTTGGATGCGGGGGTAGGCCCATCGTACGCGGGCGCGGCATGCCGTGCCCCTACGGACGCTGCGCTATGGCGTCGGCTATTTCTTCACCATTTCGATGTCGAGGGTGATGGTTACCGTGTCACCGATCATTTGGTCGCCGCCGGGCATGGCGTTGCTCATGAAAACCATGCCGAAATCCTGACGATTGATTTTGGTGGTGGCGGAAGCGCCGCGGCGAGTGCCCATGACCTGGATGACTTTGGTTGGACCAGTTACGTCGAAGGTTACTTCTTTCGTGACGCCGTGAAGGGTGAGGTTGCCGGTCATCTTGGAGGTGTCGTCGCCGGTGTTTGTGATTTTTGTGGATTGAAAAGTGATGGTGGGATATTTGGCTACGTCGAAGAAGTGATCGCTTTTGAGATCGTTGTCGCGGTTTTGCACGCGGGTGTCCAGGGAGTTGACGTCAATGGTGGCGTTGACTGTGGATTTGGAGATGTCCTGGTCGTCGAGTTGGACTGTGCCGGTTACTTTAGTGAATTCGCCTTGGACATTAGAGATACCGAGGTGGCGGACGGAGAATTGGGCGTTGGAGTGGGCGGGGTCTAGTTGCCAGGTGGTGGTTTGGGCTTGGGCGGTGGCAGCGAGGATAACCGCGAAGCCGAATGCAATCAGGGACCTTTTCATTGCGGACTCCTTGGGATTTTTTGCCGAGAATTCTTTAGTATTTTGCAGATGAGATTATAGCAGGGGTGGGGAGTTTCAACGCAGAGACGCAGAGAACGCAGAGAAAGGCGAGAACAGTAACACAGAGAATACGGAGGAAAATCTGAGAAGGATAGAGGCGGGATGCGGCTGACGTCGCGGCAAGCTGGGGCGCAGCAAGCAGCGCCCCTACCTGGTGCAATCATGCGTCGGGGCGTTAGGAACTTGTCAGGCGGGATTTGGCGAGTTTGATGAAGGCGTCGGTTTGCGTGGGATCGGGTAGGGCACCTTGGGCGAAGTGTTTGGCGCCGCCGCCTTTGGCTTGGAATTCTTTCAGGGATTCGCGGAGGGTGGCGCCGATGTCTTGCGTCACGTCCGCGGAGCGAGCTGCAACTACGTGGCCTGTTTCGCGGCTGACTAGCAAGGCGATCACATTTTTTTCGGTCGTGAGCTTTGCGGCTAACAGCGCCATGTATGCTGGCGTCGCGTCGGTTGGCGTGGCTACGATCAGGCGGACACCGGCTGGCGTTTCTGGATTTTGTTGCAACAGCGGCTGCGCTTCGAGAGTGGCGAGGCGCTCATCGAGGCGTTTGATGGCGGAGGTGTTGGCGCGGCGGTCTTCGATGCTTTTTGTAATGCCGGCAGGGACGTCGGCTAGCGCGCAGCTGAGTTGGGTGGCGGCTTGAGTTAGCGTGGCGAAGTCCCCGTGGGCGGCTGCCAGGGCGCGGTAACCTGCTACGAACTCGATGCGCGTGTGTTCGCGGGTGCGTTCCAGTTTGCGGAGGAGGATGAGACCGGCTTGGCCGGTGCGGGCGAGGTGCGTGCCGCCGCAGGGTTGGCGATCGAATCCCTCGATTTCTATCGCACGGAGGATGCCCTGGCGGTCAACTTTTTTGCGGATGCCGGATGCGGCTAGTTCCTGAGCGGTGCCGAAGCGGATCACGACCGGGCGATCTTCGAAGATGATTTCGTTGGTGCGGCGCTCGGCGGCTTCTAGTTGGCGCGGGACGACCGAGGGGGCGGCGAGATCGATCGTGGAAATTTCCTTGCCTAGATGGAAGGAGACAGTCTGAAAACCGAACAGTTCGATGAAGGCGGCAGAGAGTAGATGTTGCGCGCTGTGTTGTTGCATGTGATCGAGNCGGCGGGGCCAGTCAATTTGGCCGTGGATGGGGCCGGCGGGGACTTCTGCGGTGGTGTAGTGGACTANGTGATGCGGGTCGCCCGGGCTGGANACGTCTGACCTGGCGGCGTCTGCGGCGCCGGCGTTTGGTACATCGACAACTTCAACTANTTGGGCATCCCCTAACGTGCCTAGATCGTGCGGTTGGCCGCCGGAAGTGGGGTAGAAGGCGGTCCTATTAAGGATAACTCTCCAGCGGGGGCCATCGGGCGTGCAGGAAACGACGGTGGCGTCGAACTCGCGGAGGAAGGAGTCGTGGTAGTAGAGCCTGTCCGTCAGGTCAGTTTCCTTTTGATGCAGGGCAAGAATAACATAGAGACTGTGACGCCAAGCGGCCGGACGCGGTAGAATCAGAACGTGCCTATTAAACTGATTGCCATGGATATTGACGGAACTTTGCTGAACAGTAAGTCCGAGATATCCGAGAGAAATTCGGAGACGATTGCGGAAGCGGCGGCGCGCGGGATTGAAATTGTGCTGGTGACCGGCCGGCGATTTGACTTCGCTTTGCCGATTGCCAATGCCCTGCCCTGCGATTTGCATTTGATTGTGAATAATGGAGCGCTGGCGAAATCGCGGAATGGGACTACGCATTTGCGGTATATGCTGCCGGCGGAGACGGCGCGGCAGGTTTTGGCTGCTACGCCGGAATTTCGCGGAAGCGCGGCGGTGATTTTCGACCGTCCTGGCGCGCGGCAAGTGATTATGGAGCGCGTGGATTGGGAGGACCCGTTTCGCGGCGGATATTTCCGGCGGAATCGCGAGTATATTGCGGAGGTCGCGCCTTTGGGCGATTGTTTGACNGGGAGCGAGGATCCGATTCAGGTGATGTACGCGGGAAATTGCGCGCCGATGCGGGCGGCGATGAAGAGTCTGGAGGCGCTTTCGCGGGCGCGGGATTTTACTTTGGCTTTGACGGAGTATGAGGACCGGGATTTTTCGATTTTGGATGTGCTGCGAAGAGACGTCACTAAGGGGAAGGCTTTGGCGGAGTGGACGCGGCAGCGCGGGTTTGGGCGCGAGAACGTGCTGGCGATTGGGGACAATTGGAACGATCGGCAGATGCTGGAATATGCGGGGAGTCCGGTGCTGATGGGAAATTGCATCGCGGAATTGAAGGAGTGCGGTTGGCCGATTACTTTGTCGAATGATGAGGATGGAGTGGCCGCGGCGATTCGGAATTATGCGTTCGATGAGAATTGAGATCCAAGTTGAGATTTGAAAGTTCAGAGTTGAGAAAGTTTAAAGTTCACAGTTCAAAGTTAAAAGTTAGGAGTTCCTTTCGGAGTTATGGTAGCGGGTGAAATTTGAGATTGCGAAAATTATTTTCGTCGATGGGCTTCGTTGTGGCGCTGCTTTGTGCTGCGGGGCTTTTTCCTGCTGCGGCTGCAGCGGACTATGCGGTTTTGCGGTCGGGGGCGCGTTTGCATATTTCGGGATATGAGCGCGATGGGGAGCGGGTGCGTTTGACGGTGGATGGCGGGACGGTGAGCGTGGCGGCCGCGGATTTGGTGGCTGTCGAGCCGGAGGAGCATTTCGCGGCGGTGCCGGCGGCGGTGATTGCGCCCGGGCGCTTTGGGAATTTGATTCACGCTGCGGCGGAGAAGCATGGCGTGGATGAGAGCCTGATCCGGTGGGTGATTGCCGTGGAGAGTAATTTTAATCCGCGGGCAGTTTCGCGGAAGCGGGCGCAGGGGTTGATGCAGCTTTTGCCGGCGACGGCAGCGGTTTATTCGGTGGCGAATATTTTTGATCCTGCGGAAAATATTGATGCGGGGACGCGTTATCTGAAGGATCTGTTAGCGCGATATCGCGGGGATTTGCGGTTGGCACTCGCAGCGTATAACGCGGGGCCGGAGATGGTGGAGCGTTATGGAGGAGTGCCGCCTTTTCCGGAGACGCAGAAGTATGTGCGGGTGATTACGGGGCATATGGCTGCTCGGGAACAGAGTTTGGTGGCGAAGAATTAGTTTGCGTTTTGCACTGCGGATTTTTTCTGCACGAGATCACTTCAAAGAGCCCAAATTCAAAAGCAACGTCAAAACCGCTCGTCCCGCTTCGCGGCACGGCCGCTACCCTTCGACCCCACACAGCGGGATCTCAGGACGAATCGCGCTGTAGCGCGATTCACAAATTCAACTACCAGTTCGAATTCAACTGCGAGGCTCGTGTGGCTACATCCTTGCCGCACCGCCCGGAGTGCCCTCCTGCGGCGGGCAGGCCTGTGCCAGGATGTGCGGTTATTGTTGCGGTTGGGGTTGTTGCGGTTGCTGTTGAAATGGACTGCTTGAGGGCGGCGCCGGGTTTTGCTGGTTGGGGTTGTTGCCGCCTTGGGCGTTGCCGAATGGGCTGCTAGAGGTGCCCAGCCCTGGGGCGCTGCCGGGTAGGCCGGGGCTGCCGGCTAGACCGCCGCCTTGGGCGCCACCGAGTTGTTGTTGCATGGCTGCCGCGGCGTCTTCTAGCGGGTTCCAGATGAATTCCCAATCGATATATTTTTTTCCGCCGTGATAGACCCTTTGCGACGGGGAGTCCTGGGTGCAGCCTACGCCGGTCAGGAAACCGCCCAGCACGGGGCCGTCCACCGGGCCAGTGGGTTTGAGCAGGGCCATGGCGGCGAGCGTGGCTTGATTGATGGCCAGGCCAGCTTGGCCGAGGCCTGCCAGGCCTTGCTGATTATTTTGGGGGAGGCCCAGATTATTCAGGCTGGAGGCATTCGCGCCGGAGTTTAGAGTGTTCAGCGGATTTTGAGAGTTTTGGGGATTTTGGGTGTTGGAAGGGTTCTGAGAATTGTCGCCGTTCGGCGGCTGGCCATTTTGCGGGTTGGACGTTGGATTTCCGGATGCGTCCGTCGAGCCATTCTGCGCGGAGCCGTTCTGCGTGGAATTGGGCGGCGTGTAACCGGCCGGAGTGGAGCCGGTGGAATTATCGTTGAGGACGGGCGCAGTGCTTTGCGGTGGCTGTGAACTCGCGCCGCCGGAACTGGTATCGGCGAGGCTGGAGACTGGGACGCCTGGCTGGCCCGGTTGGCCGGGCTGACCTTGGAGCGTGGGGAGTTGGCCGCCATTGGCGTCCAACAGAGCCATTTGCTGGAGGTTCGCGTACTTCGTGCTGCCGATAATTTGTCCGGCGGCGTTGACGTAGATGAAGCGCCAGGAGCCGTCACCGGAGTTGGTGGGATTTTTGTAGGCTTGCCGAAGGAAATGGAGATCAGGCATGCCCTTCACGAGATCGTCGAACGTTTGCGGGTAGTGGCCGGTCTTGTGATAGTAGAGGCGGATGGCGCGGGCATATTGATTGCCGCGCCAGATGGTCTCCTGCTCGATGCGGCGGCGGCGGATGGTGGCGCCCATCTGCAACGCAGTAAGGCTGACGGCGATCATCAACAGAATCAGGCCCAAGACAAAGAGAAAGGCGTAGCCGGATTCCTGGCCGCGACGTTGCGAAGAAATGTGCCCGCGGTGGCCGGCTGAGTTGCGCGCGCTGCCGCGCGATACGTTCAGAATGGCCACTGTGATGCGCGAAGGGCGCGACGCGCGGAGAAAAGCGCCGGGAATGAGACGTGTGGTCATTGGTTCGGATTCTGATTAAAATTCTGATTCGGATTCGAATTCGGAGCGCCTGCACCGGTATCGCCATTGGCGGGCTGGACCATTTGCACGATGGCGTGACGGCCGGAGGAAGTTTCCTCGACGTCAGCCGAATCGTTGCCGAGCTTGTCGAGCCGGTAGCGATCCAGAAATACGGAGCCTTCTTCGACGACCAGCACTTCATCGCCGTTAAGGAAAAATGCGACGTGCTTGCCGGTCTTGGACATCAGAGCCGAGCCGAAAAGCTGCGCCGGGACGGTGACGGGCGGCGGAGGCGGCGGCTGGTGCGGACCTTGCGCGCGATAATTGTCGCGGGCGATCTGCTCCGCGGTTTTCGGTGGAGGCGGCGGAGGTCCGAAAATGAAAATGTTGCGGTGCGAGCCGGAATAATCGAGTTTTTTGATTTTATCGAGCAGATCGAGGCGCAGGTGCGGCTCTTCGACATCGAGCGGGCGAAAGGTGGTGTCGGAAGCCAGCACACCAGAAATTCCGGGGCCTGAGCTGCGCTCGGCGTAAAACACGTACGCGGCGATCAGCACCAGAGCGATGAGCACGTACATTTGGGTTTGTTTAGACATCGCTCAGGTCCTGAAATAGGTCTGCAGATCGAGCTGCAAGCGGATGCCACCGCCGGGAGTGCTGGCCGATTGCAGGCGCAAATTGCTGAGTAGATAGAAATTTCTGGAGTGCTCGAGACCGTTGATGAATTGAATGATGGCCGGATAATCGCCTTCGACGGTATCGGAGATGTCAATTTCAGTGACGTCGCGGCCTTTCAGGTCTTTCTGCTTAAAGCTGATGCCGGAGCTGCGCAGATTGGCTTTGGCGGCGATGCTGCCGAGGTCGTCTTCGATGGTGGAGTAACCGCTATCGGCCGGCAGAAAAGCGGTGTGATAAAAAGTGTCGTACTCGCGGCCTTCGCCGGAAAGGTCCTGGCGAATGCGTTCGCCGCGGGCGACGTCGCCCTTCAACAGGGCCGCCTGCGTCTTCAGGCGGTCGCGCTGGGCGCTCAAGGAGCCGGAGCCTTCGCGCGAAGATTGCCAGACTTGATAGACGAGGGCCAGGTCCGCCGCGAGGAGCAGGGCGAGGGCGACGGCGATCGTTTTTTTCCAAATCGTCCAAGTCATGTTCATGGTCAGGTAGTGGAATACCAGGCGGTCAACTGCACGGTGATTTTGTCGCCGGTGGACTGCTGATCGGCGCGGCGGTCGGCTTTCACCTGGATGTCCGAGAAAACTTTGGAGCGTTCAAGATTCTGCAAGAATTTAATTTTGGACTCGTCGGATTCGGCGCCGACGGTCAGCTCGACCTGCGCGCGTCCGTTGTCGAGCTTGGGTGAAATGCTGACGACGCGCACGCCGGGCGGGAGGATCTGCTCGAGATCCATGAATATTTTGGTCCAGGGAAAGCTGCGCTGGCCGATGAGGGAGTTCAGAAAGGCGGCGCGATCCAGAACTTGTTTCGCCTGGGCGGTCTGAAAATACGACTCGAGCGCGGCTTGCTTTTCGCGATTGATCTTAATTTCGCCTTGCCAGCGGGAAATTTCCGCGCGCAGATCGCGGCTGGAGCGCCAGGAAGTGTACGCGGCGTGGCCCAGCAATGCGAATACGAGCAGGCCCACGACGGCCAGAGCGCCCGCAGCGGCCAGGAAGGGCCGCTTGTTATCGAGCGGAGTGGTGGAAAGATTGAGCCGAAGTTTCATGTTTCCATGCGGCGCGCGGGCCGCTCAGGAACCTCCATTGAGCATCCAGCCAACCAGCGCATCGAGATCCTGATGGATCAAATCCTTCGCACTGGCGCCGAGTTCATGGGCCTTGTCTGATTCCGAAAGAGTGGTGATGGGACACTTTAGCTCGGCCGAAAGCGCGCGGCGGAAAACCTCTTCGCGCGCGCCGAATCCGGCCAGGAGGGCGCGGTCTGGGGCGCTTCCCCATGTGTCTTGAAAATAAGCGACGGCCGGAAATATTTCATCGAGCATGGACTGGGGATCAAGGGATGCGGCTTCGCTGGACATTTCGGTGGAGCGATAGACGCACAGATTGCCGCCGCTAACGATTACGGTAGTCAGAGTTTTGCCGGACATGCGCACGAGTAGAGTAGAGCCATCATCTCCCAACAACGGTAGAGTGCCTAGCGTGGAACTGAGAACCACTCCGGCGCTCGCGACCAAGGGCTGCAGGACATCTTCGTATTCCTTGACTATCCGCTGACGCGCGACGGCGGTCACGATCTCGAGCGCGCCCTGACGGCCGGTCTGGCGCATCCAGGAGACGGCGGTTTCATCCACATCGAACGGAACGCTTTTCTTGAGGCGCCAGCGCAGTAACTGGAGAGCTTCGTCGGCGCGGCGCGGCAAGGTGTCGAACGGTAAAATAAAAACGCGAACTACAGGATCCGGGATTAGAAGCGCGAGCGGCGAGTTGTGCGCGGGGACGCGACTCAAGACTTTGCGCAGGATGGAGCGAACGGCGTCGGGCTGTACGACGTTGGTATCCACTGGCGAAACCATGATGGCGCCAGGGGGCAGCGGTTCAATGGCGTGCGATTCCAGATGGCGCCCGGTGGCAGACCAATGCGCGGCGGCAACGTGGGTGGACGTGATTTCCACGACGACCGAAGGATGGGGCATGGCGTTGAGCCAGCGCTCCAGTCGCCGTACCGGAGCTAGCTCAAAGAATTGGCTGGCCAAGCTGGTGGAGCTAGTCAAGGAACGTCACCTTATTGATTTCGCGGAGGGTGGTGCTGCCGCCGCGGACCTTGGCGAGGCCGGAATCGCGCAGGAACGACATGCCTTCTTCTTTCGCGACGCGTTTGATTTCGGAAGTGGGGCGACGATTGATGATCATTTCGCGAATGTGGTCGGAGAGATCGAGCAGTTCAGTGATGGCGGAGCGTCCGCGATAGCCGCTGCCGGAGCATTCCAAGCAACCGGCGCCTTCGTAGAATGGAACTTTGGACCATTCGACGGGATCGAGGCCGGATTCTTTCAGGACTTCGGGCGCGTACTGCACTTGTTTTTTGCAGTTTTCGCAGATCACGCGGACCAGGCGTTGCGCAAGGATGCAATTCAGCGCGGATACGAAATTGTAGGGTTCGACGCCCATGTTGATGAAGCGGCCGATGACGTCGGTGCAATTGTTAGCGTGGACGGTGGTGAAAACCAAGTGGCCGGTGAGGGCGGAGTTGATAGCGATCTGCGCGGTTTCCTGGTCGCGGATTTCGCCGACCATGATTTTATCCGGGTCGTGACGCAGGATGGAGCGCAAGCCGCGCGCGAAGGTGAGGCCCTTCTTTTCGTTCACAGGAATCTGAGTGATGCCGCGGACCTGATATTCGACGGGATCTTCGATGGTGATGATTTTGTCTTCGTCGTTCTTGATTTCGTTGATGGCGGCGTAGAGCGTCGTAGTTTTACCGGAGCCCGTGGGCCCGGTGACGAGGACCATGCCGTAGGGTTCCTGAATGTAGCGGCGGAAACGGGTTTTATCGGGGCCATCGAAGCCGACTACATCGAGCGTTAAGTTGCGGAATTTTTCGCTGAGAGTTTCTTTGTCGAGGACGCGGAGGACGGCGTCTTCACCGTGGACGGAGGGCATGATGGAAACGCGGAAATCGACGAAGCGGCCTTTGTAACGCACGCGGAAGCGGCCGTCCTGCGGGACGCGGCGTTCAGCGATATCGAGCTCGCTCATGACCTTAATGCGCGAAAGGATGGTGGCGTGCCATTCCTTGGCGAGGGGTTGCATGGCGTATTGCAGGACGCCGTCAATGCGGTATTTGACGACTACTTCGGTTTGGCGCGTTTCGATGTGGATGTCACTGGCGCGGCGTTCGAGGGCCGTAAAGATTACGGTGTCAACGAGGCGGACGACGGGGCTGACGCCGGAATCGCGCGTGAGCTTGTCCATCGAGATGTTTTCATCGCTGTCGTCATCGTCGCTGACGACTTGCAGCGTGAAGCCTTCGGTGGCCTGGTCTAGGACGCGCTGGGACTGCTCGGTGCGCTTCAGGAGATCGTCAATTTGAGATGTGGTGGCGACTTTTATTTGCAGGCGCTTGCCGAGAAGGAGGGAGAGCTCGTCGGTGAGATGGAGTTGGCTGGGGTCGGCCATGGCGACTACGAGCGTGGTGTCGTGCGCTTCGAGGGGGACGAACTTGTAGCGAAACATTAATTCGGCGGGGATGCTGCGGAACAGGTCGGGATCAATGCGTTGCTCGCGCAGGTCCACGAAGGGGCAGCGATAGCGCTCGGCTAGTTTCCGAGCCTGGTCGCGTTCGGCGGAGTCGTCTGTGCCGCCGGGAATAATCGGATTGTTCGTGGTGGTTGCCATAGAGTNTTAGCCGCCGGTGCCCACCTGGAGAGAGAAGAGCGGCAGGTAAAGGGATATCAAAATAAAGCCTACCACAACGGCCATGACCACCAAAATGGCGGGCGAAACCCAGATTAAGGTGCGCTTCAGGCGGGTGCTGACTTCTTCTTCGTAAAATTCGGCGACGCTGGTAAGCATAGCGGAGAGCGCACCGGAAGCTTCGCCGACTTCGATCATTTCCAAGGCGAGGTCTGGAATCAGGCGCGTTTCGGCGAGACTCTCATGGAGCGTGCGGCCCTCGCGCACTTTGCCTGCGGCCCCTCGCACGGAAGTGGCGATGAGGCGACTGGCAATTGCTTGCGACGAGGTTTCCAGGCCGGCTACCAGCGGCGTGCCGCCCGCGAGGAGAGTGGAAAGCGTGCGCAGGAATTGCGAGATTTGTGATTTCAACCAGATATCCCCGAACACAGGGACCTTGGGCCTGACGCGGTCAATGGCCAGCGCACCCTGGTCCGAGCGCGTCCAAACAAAAATTCCAGCAGCGCCCAAAGCACCGGCCGCGAGGAAAACGAGAAAATAATCGCGCAGAGGAACGGCCACGTCGAGCATGAACTGGGTGATGGCGGGCAACTGGATGCCCAAATCCTGATAAAGCTTGGCAAACTGCGGGAGGGCGTAGGTGACCAAGAACGTCATGGTCGCGACGACGGCGACGACGAGAATGGCGGGATAGATCAGCGCGGTGAGAAGCTCTTTTTTGAAGCCGGTGCTGATCCGCAGGTAAGAAATATATTGATCCAGAACCCCGGTGAGATTTCCACTACGTTCGCCGGCGGCGATCACGGTGACATAGACGGGGGGAAAGGAGCCCTGCGCGGCGAGGGCTTCGGAAAGCAACGCGCCTTCGCGGACTCGCTGGCGGACGTCTTGCAGCACAGGGCGGAGGCGCGGGGCGGCGGCGCGTTCAGCGAGAAGGTCGAGGGCTTTCAGAATAGGCAGACCGGCCTTTACGAGGGTATTGAATTGCTGATTGAAAATCAGGAAGTCGTTGAGGACAATTTTTTTGGCGCGGGTCTTGCCACTGAGCTGCGAGAGGAAATCGAAATGAATGCGGACGGAGAAAACGTGGAAACCCTGATCGGCGAGGCGCTGGCGGGCTTCGCCCTCGGACTGGGCCGTCTCCACTTGTTGGAAGATGCGACCGGAGGTGTCTCCGACTTTACATACATATTGGCCCACGTGGGTATAGACGGCCCGGCGGGTGGGACGTCTCTTGCAAAGTTTAGCATACCCTTCTGGAGGTAAACGGGGGGACGAGAAAGGGTGTTCGGAATTAATACTGTAGTAACAGGGCGGGGTGCGAGTTGGGGTCTGGAGTTCAAACTCACCACTGATGAACGCAGATGAGCAGTGATAAAAGCAGATGATTGGGTACAAAGGAAAAGTCATAGGGTTTGACACAGAGGGCACAGAGGAAAGGTGCAGGAAAATCTGAGAGAGATAGACGCGTTTACCGCAGAGGCGCAGAGAAAAGCGAGAGAGATCCTTCGCTGCGCTCAGGATGACGATGCTTGTGGCATCGTCAGTGAACTTGGTTGGCTAGGGCGGATTCATCCACTACGGTGACGCCTTGGGGCGGGGAGAAATGGAACATGGTTTCTGCGATGGAGAGATTTTCTTGCCAGTTGGCGAAGCGAAATTCGGTTTCGAGATTTCCTGGTTGGCGGATGATCAGGCGGACGAGATGGGATTCGGGGTCGGATTCGAGCAGGACTTCGCGGATTTCCTGATCGGCGTCAGCGGATTCGCGTTTGGGGATGCAGCGCAGGACTGTGTTTTCGGCATTGGTGGGGCGATTTTCGGAGTCTTCGTCGTTGGCGGCGGCATTGGTGGGCGGCTTTGCGGGGTCGAGAATTTCGATGCTGCGGCAGAGTTTCGAAAGGTCGGACTTCCCTGTTAGCAGCGCGAGCGGAGTGCGCCAATCGGAGCTTTCTTTTACCTTGGCGCGGCCGACGGTGCGGTCGGCGGGGACGTAGAACCAGACGTTCGTGCCATCAACGATGAAGAGTTTTTGCTCGGGTGATTCGTATTCCCAGCGCATGCGTCCGGGCTGCGAGAAATAGACGGTGCCGGATTCGGCGGAGCCCTCGTTTGCAGTGCCGCCATCGCTGTAGCGTTCGTAGAAGGCGGCTTTCAGAGTCTGAGCGTGATGATAGCGAGCTTCTAGCGCGTGAAGGACAGATTGGGCGTCGCGCGTCGAGGGCGAAAACGTGGAAACCATTGCGATGAAAAACGCTGCGAGCACGCGCTTAGTCTAGCAGGAAACTGCGCGAGAATTGCGGAGCCAATAAAAATCAGAGGAAGTCAGAACGTAAATGCACGCGAGATTCTTGCCCGCTGAAAAGAAGAACGGGGAAGAAGTATAGCTTCTTCCCCGTTCCCNAACAGATTCGACTGCTGGCGGTGAGACTACTGCAGAGCCGTCTCAGCCTGGCAGGCCACGTCCGTTGCCGGAGTCAGCAAACCGGTCGGGTCGAAGCGAACCACACCGGATTCATCCGAGCAAAATGCACGTTGACCGGTCTGTCCAACAGTTACCGGCACCGCGCTGACCACGAAGGTCTGCACGATACCGCCGACAGCCGCGCCGCCGGGAGCCAGGATGTTATAACCGCTCTTGTTGCCGGCCGAAAGAACCGGGTCGAGCAAGCAAGCGGTAGCCGCAGAGGCGGCGCAAGGAACTGCCACGCCACCGAGATTGCCCAGAGCCACTGCAAAGCCAGTGCCCCACGTCGAAGAATAAGTAACTTCGGCGGTGACCACCGAACGGACCGAACCGACGGCCGAGGATTCGTTGGCCGCGATGCGGGCGCGCAGCAAGTTCGGAATTGCGATAGCCGCGATGATCAAAATAATCGCCACGACGATCAGCAATTCGATCAGCGAGAAACCCTTTTGACTCTTCTTCATTGTTTCATCTCTCCTTGAAATTGGATCTCTGAGGGCCAGAGTTGAATACCAGCCGGGTGACCGAAGCAGAGAAAAGCAAGAACCGTTCCAATCCGGCACACCTTGTTTACTCTCACGAAACATCGGTCTATCGCGCTGATAACATGGGCGATGCATAGAGTCGCGCCAGCAGAATGGTCCTCATCGCGACAACGCAAGATGGCAGACCGTCGAAAACTGACCTAATTTGACTTTGCTGAGCGACAGAAAGAGTCAACGGTGACGAACCGTGCGCGACGCCGGGGCGCGTACAAAGGCGACAGGCTCACGTTCGTAAGACCGTGAGCCTTCAAAACCAAGCACAGGGACATCGTGTCAGCCGTACGATGAGGGATAGGATTTACTGCAACGCGGGAAGTGCTTCGCAGGCTGCTTGCGAGCCTGCCGTAGTCCCCGTCGTGTCGAAATGAATCGTTCCGGGCTCATCGCTGCAAAAACTGCGTATGCCCGTGACGAACTCCGTATTCGGGGTAGCCGTGACAAGGTAAGCATTGCTTCCAGGAGCCGCGCAACCCGCTGGAGAAGCGGTGACAGGCGGTCCGACTGCAGTGAAACCAAAGGTAAAACCACTCTTCTGATTGGGCGCGCTGGTGACGACCGAATCCATCAAGATAGCTTGACTGCAGCTCGCCGCCCCACCGGAAGGCCCACCGAGGGTTGCAAGATCCGGCGGAAAACCATTGCCGTAGGTCGAACTATATGTCATGGCCGCCGTGGTGATGGTGCGCACAACTTGCGCGGCAGCGGCTTCGTTCGCTGCGATCCTCGCATTGAGAAGGCTGGGGATCGCGATCGCGGCGATAATCAAAATGATGGCCACTACCACGAGGAGTTCGATCAAGGAGAATCCCCGGACTGACGTGCGCGCCTTCGATTCATCGCGTTGGACCAGCGTATCTGGCATCGGAATTCCCCCCTCCTTAGCTTTTGTTACTGAATAGCCTCAAGCGTTTAGTGCGATACTGAGTAACCGAATGGCGAATCGTACTCCGAGTTTCTCACGAGCCGAGCTTACGTCGCGTGCGCGCAAAATCTCTGTGTCCTGAAGAGAAGCGGGGAAGAAGTCTTGCTTCTTCCCCGATCCCAACCTACCGAGACTACGGTTGCGACTACTGGAGAGCCGTTTCAGCCTGGCAAGCCACGTCCGTTGCCGGAGTCAGCAAACCGGTCGGGTCGAAGCGAACCACACCGGATTCATCCGAGCAAAACGCACGTTGACCGGTCTGTCCAACAGTTACCGGCACGCCACTGACGACGAAGGTCTGCACGATACCGCCGACAGCCGCGCCGCCGGGAGCTGCAATCTTGTATCCGCTCTTGGTACCGGCCGAAAGAACCGGGTCGAGCAAGCAAGCGGTGGCCGCAGAGGCGGCGCAAGGAACTGCCACACCACCAAGATTGCCCAGAGCCACTGCAAAGCCGGTGCCCCACGTCGAAGAATAAGTAACTTCGGCGGTGACCACCGAACGGACCGAACCTACAGCTGACGCTTCATTTGCCGCAATGCGGGCGCGCAGCAAGTTCGGAATTGCGATAGCCGCGATGATCAAAATGATCGCAACGACGATCAGCAACTCGATCAGCGAAAAACCCTTCTGATTCCTCTTCATATTTCTCCTAAGGAGCCGAAGCTCCAAGACCGAAGTTATACGCCCTGGCGGGGTACGGGAGCGATGGATGCACGGAGCGTTCCAAATCGGCGCATCAGTTTACCTTTGAAACACAACGGCGCATCACTATGATGCACAGGGAGATACACCGCGTTGTCCAGAAGCCATGCAGAGTGTGACTATACCGCACCGGAGAGTTGTCTCAAAAGGTGACTTTTTTTGACGGGTGCTCACGACGGAAACAGTCGAGTTAAGCGGGGGGAGCGGGGCGAATGCGAAGATATTGAATGGGTTGGCGAAGGGCGGGAGCGAAGCAGGATGCTAAAGCCAGGCGATGAGTTGTGGCTTGGGACCGGCACGATTTGCGGTGACTACTGCAGGGCGGGCAGTGCTTCGCAGGCGTTTTGGCTACCGGCGGTGGCGCCGGTGGTGTCGTAGTGAAGGGTGCCGGGTTCGTCGCTGCAGAAGCTGCGAATGCCGGTGATGGATTCTGAGATAGGGGTGGCAGTGACCAGGTAGGCGTTCGAACCTGGGGCCGAGCAACCTGGCACCGCGGTTACGGGTGTGCCGACGGGCGTGTAGGCGAAGGCATAACCGCTCTTCTGACTTGGTGGGCCGGCGATGATGTTGTCCATGAGCACGGACAGATCGCATGTAGAAACACCGCCCGCAGGACCGCCGAGATTGGCGAGCGCGGCAGGATAGCCGTTTCCGTACGTCGAGCTATAGGTTACCGTCGCGGTGGTGATGGTGCGCACAACTTCGGCCGCAGCAGCTTCATTAGCGGCGATCCTGGCGTGCAGAAGATTGGGGATGGCGATCGCCGCGACAATCAGGATGATGGCCACGACGATCAGGAGCTCGATGAGAGAGAAACCGCGCTGACGGTACTGGTGCTGATTTC
>JGI12635J15846_10001236_pt1 | contig 22313 bp, 16 predicted proteins | sample BlaSpr_A8_OM2_M2_FD_15846 | JGI IMG/M metagenome (IMG submission 15846) | reverse complement strand
CGACCCGAATAGCTGGTAACGCATAGGGGCTGTCCCAGGCCCCTTCGACGGCATCCTTGTCGAGCTTTCCTTCCGGCCAACCGTCTTCGTCGAAGTAGCGTCTGACTGTTCCCGACGTGGTGCGATGGGTCCAGACCGAGGGTCGGCCATGCTCGTCCAAACCTGCTGCGAGTCTGTCGAGATAGCAGGGGCGGAAGCGATCGTGCCGGATATCCTGCTCGCGCGTCCAGATGATCTTCAGGGGATAGGGGACCTGTTTGGCGAAACGAACGGCCTGCTCGATCGTGTCCGCCTGGAGCCTGCGCCCAAATCCTCCTCCGATGAGATGATTGTGCAAAGCCACCTTCTCGACCGGAAGTCCCGTGATCCTGGCCGCGTGCTTCTGAGCCACCACAGGCGTCTGGGTTCCTACCCAAATGTCGCAGCCTTCAGGGCGGACGTGAACGGTTGTATTGATCGGCTCCATCGTCGCGTGAGCCAGAAACGGAAGCTCGTATTCCGCCGTCACTCGCTTCGTCGCGTTCTGGAGCCTGGTCTCGACGTCGCCGCGTTCGAGAGCCTTGATCGGCGTCCCCTCATCGGCCGCTTTCGCGGCCTCGGCGCGAATCGACGCGGTAGTAAGTTTCGCGTTCGGTCCCAACTCCCAATCGATATCCAGTGCTTCAACGCCGGCGCGGGCGGCCCAATAGTGCTCTGCCACGACTGCGACTGCGTCGTCGATGCGCAAGACGTCGATTACGCCCGGGATCTTTCGTGCTCGGTTTTCTTCGACCGATTTCAGCCTGCCTCCGTCTACGGGGCTGATCGCCACGGCCGCCGTTTTCATTCCGTCGATCGTCACATCGATCCCGTAGACCGCGCTCCCGCTCACCTTGGGCGGCGTATCGATGCGACGTTGGGATTTGCCGATGATCTTGAACTCTCCGGGCGACTTCAGCTTCGGATCTTCGGATATCGGCAGGGTCGCGGCCGATTCAGCGACTTCTTCGTATCTTAGTACACGGCCCGTCAATGAATGCAGGATCGTACCGTCCTTCGTGGAGCATTCTTCCGGATGCACCCTCCAAGCCTGCGCCGCGGCAGCGACGAGCATGGATCGCGCAGCCGCCCCCGCCTGCCTAAGCGGGGTCCAAAATCCTCGGATCGAGGTAGACCCACCGGTCAACTGGGCTTTGAAGAGAGGCTGCGCGTAAAGCGATGCATCGGGCGGAGCGGCAACCACCACGATCTGATCGAGACGCACGTCGAGCTCCTCGGCCAGCAAAGCCGCTTCCGCGGTGTAGATGCCCTGGCCCATCTCGACGCTCGGCATCACCAGCGATATGCCTTCCTCCCGCGAAATGCGGACGAAACCGCCGATTGCGCTCGGACTTGTCGCTTCGGACGTCGCGGCCCATGATCGGGCACTACGGACGAAGGCGACCATGAGGCCACCTGCGATCAACTGGCGACGGGAGATCGAGAGGTGCCCGGTCATCTGCGGGAGGCCAACTTGATTGCGGCGCGTATGCGCGCGTATGTCGCGCAACGGCAGATGTTTCCGGCCATCGCCGCATCGATTTCAGCATCATCGGGGGCAGGATTGCGCTCAATGAGGGCCGCCGCGCTCATGATCTGACCCGACTGGCAGTAGCCGCATTGGACGACCTCCAGTTCGAGCCACGCCTCCTGGATCCTGCGCCCACACTCCTTTTGCGCGATGGCCTCGATCGTCGTCACTTCGCGAGAGCCCACGTTCGCCGCCGGCAACATGCAGGACCGAACGGGACGGCCGTCGACGTGTACGGTACAAGCGCCGCATTGCGCTATTCCGCATCCGAACTTGGTGCCCTTGAGGTTCAAAAGATCGCGCAGAACCCAGAGCAATGGCATGTCGTCCGGGGCCTGTACCGAGTGGGTGCGCCCGTTGATGTTGAGCGATATCATGTGTCCTCTCAGTCGATGCGGATGGAGCATTGTCCAGTGGGGAAAACCTTTTCTTGTCCGATCTCAACAGGCATTGGACGTTCTTGCCGTATGCGCTTTACGGTTCGACCGGCCCACCCGTCGAGAAAGTCGAGAAGCAGCCTGTTGACGGCTTCCGGTTGCTCTTCCTGCGGAAGATGGCCGCAGCGTTCGATCGGGGCTACTGAGAGATTTTCCGCCATCTCGCTCCAAATCGCCTCCATGTCGAAGAGGCGACCGACGGCGCCGAAATCCGCGCCCCAAAGGGAAAGCACGGGGCATCTGATCTTCCGCTCGCAATCCTCGAGGTCCTGCGCGACGTCTTCCGCACTGGCGCGATAGTCGGACATCGCGCCCCGTACGGCGCCGGGGGCGCTGTACGCTTTCACATAGGTCTCGAACGCTTCGCCGGAGATCGTCATCGGATCGTGGCACCAGTCGGAAAAGAAGTGACGAAGCCAGATGGCCTCGCGTCCAGCGATCAAGGCCTCCGGGAGATCCGGAATCTGGTGGAACATGAAGAACCAGTATTCGCGGGCGACCTTCGCGTTCATTTCGCGCGCGACGATGCGGGTCGGAACGTTATCCATGACGACCAGGCGGTCGACGACATCGGGGTGGTCCTTGGCGAGGCGGGTCGCGACCCGCGCGCCGCGATCGTGCCCGACCAGTGCGACGCGCCCAATGCCGAGCGCCTTCAAGAGCTCGACGATGTCGTTGGCCATTGTCCTCTTGTCATAGCCCTTTGACGGCTTGTCGGTCTCGCCGTATCCGCGCAGGTCCGGAGCTATCACGCGGTAGCGACAGGCAAGCGCTGGAACCTGGAAACGCCAGGCGAAGCTGGTCTCCGGGAAGCCGTGCAGGAGGACCACTGGGGGACCGGCCCCGGCTTCGAGGTAGAACTGCCGGATGCCGTTTGCCCGGCACGTGGCTCGACGGATGGTCATCGATCTCGGGCCTCCGGCGCTAGGTTTTCGGAACGTCATTCTCTGCCAAGTGGGTCGGGGCTGACTGCAAGCAAAGTCGTCGCAACGATTGCAAGTCTGGACATGTAACTTGCTCATCTTGTTGCATGGAGTAGCGGACCTGCTTCCGACGGTCTTGCTCGTTCCTGATCCATTTGGACGGTTACTGTGCAATTCTGTCCGCAACGCAGGAATCTGTTCGTCCTCCAATTCCTGCCAGCGAGCTCAAGTCAATCGAAAGACCACGACGGCACAGCGCGCCCGGGCCGATGAGAGAAGCTCGGCTACCAGGAACGGGTGCGCGTGTGCACATAATCGAGAACGACCGATCGAACGCCGATCAGTGCATGCGTGATCCCCGCAAGAACGACGAGGATTACGACCAGGGCTGATACAGGCAACGAAAGCCAGTCGGCTGCCGTTTTTCGATCTGAGGTCGCAAGCGACAGGACCGACGCGACGAAATACAGGCTCAGCGGGATGACCGCGATCGCCGTCAAGCGCTGCAATCGCCATTCGCGCAGTCCATCGCGCGCGTTCGGCTCGACAAATCGGCTCTCCTGAATTGTCGAAGGCTTGGTCGCCGCTTTAGTGACTTTCATTACAAATGGCGGTTCGGGGCGACTTCCTCGCCGCCCCGACAGTGTCGTCGTGCTAAGCCGCATGTTCCTTTGCTTTCGGAATGGCACCGCTCGCACGCAAGCCATCGATTTCGGCCGCGCTGAATCCGAGCTGCCGGAGCACCTCCTCGTTGTGTTCTCCAATCTTCGGGGCGCGCTTCGCGGGCACTTTGGCGACGCCATGGACCTGAAGCGGGCTGCTGATCGTGGACGTCAGCTTGCCGCCGGCACCGTCGAGCGGCACGATGATGTCGTTCGCCTGGAGCTGGGGATCGTTAATCACCTCTCGCGGCCCGCGCACGGCTCCGAACGTCACGTGGACGCCATTGAACACCTCGTACCAATGGGCCATCGGCTCGGCGCAGAAGATCTCGTCGAGGATCACTGTGAGCTGCGGCATATTCGCCATCAGCTTCGCCGGATCGGAGAAACGCGGATCAGTCAGAAGGTCAGGGCGGCCGATGGCCTTCGCGACGGCTGCAAGCTTGTCGGGCGTGACGATGAGAACGAACCAGGTGTCATCCTTGGCGCGATAGACGTTCATTGCCGCATTTGCGGGGTGCATACGATCGTGCAGCCCAAAGAATTTCGCGTCGCACAGCGCTGCCTGGATCGAGACGCTGGCGGACCATACGCCTTCGGCAAGCAGCGAGGTCGTGACGTGCGCCCCCTCCCCCGTGCGCTCGCGGCGATAGAGGGCAGTGACGATCGCCGAATAGAGCCCGACGGCGGTCGCATTGTCACCACTGCCGGCCACCGGCCAGGTCGGCGGCGCACCGGCATCGCGCGTCATCGACAGCAATCCACTGCGTGCCCAGTACGACGTGATGTCAAAGCCGGGGAGATTCGCGTCGGGCCCTTTGTCGCCGAAGCCCGTGATGTCGGCGTAGATCAGTCGCGGGTTCCACCGCACAACATCCTCATATTCGAGCTTCAGCCGCGCGCGTGCCGGGTGCGGCGTGTTGACAATCAGAACATCGGTCCATTTGACCAGCTTTTCGAGGACCTGCAGGGCGCTTGGAGACTTCAGATTAAGCGCTATACCCCGCTTGTTGCGATTGGCGAGGTGCCAAGGGTAGGCATCCTCAGAGACCGGCTGCGGCGGCAGGTGGTTCGCAATTCGCCATAGGTCGCCGCTCGGCGGCTCCACTTTGATGACGTCGGCGCCGAAGTCGGACAAGATCACCGCGGCGCTGGGGCCTGCGATGAAGCTCGCCAAATCCACCACTTTTAGTCCAGAGAAAATGTTGTTGTTTGTCATGACTGTCCTTTCTGAATTGCTATGTGCGGCCACTTCACCGACCTTGAAACCGCGGCGCGCGTTTTTCGAGGAAGGCGGAGGTGCCTTCCTTCTTGTCTTCCGTTGCCGCGCAGATGCCGAAATAGGACGCTTCGAGCGCAAACCCCTCGGCCTGGCTGGTGTCCATCCCCTTGTTGGCCGCCTCTAGCGAGAACTTTACGGCGATCGGGGCGTTGGCGGAGATCTGCTTCAGGATCGTTTCGGCGCGAGCGATGAGATTGGCCGCGGGGACAACTTCGTTGACGAGGCCGATGCGATAGGCTTCCTGCGCGGAAATAGTCTCGCCGGTCAGGATGAGTTGCAACGCTCGGCCCTTTCCGACCAGCCGCGGCAGCCGCTGTGTGCCGCCGCCGCCAGGCAGCAGCCCCAACTTCACTTCGGGCTGCCCGAACTTGGCGTGCTCAACCGCGATCCTGATGGTACATGCCATCGCCGTCTCGCAGCCGCCGCCAAGCGCGAAGCCATTGATCGCCGCGATCACCGGCTTGCCCAGATTTTCGATGAGGTCCAGCACACCCTGCCCGAACCGGCTGGACTGCTCCGCACCGTAGGCGTCGACATGCGCGAGTTCACTGATGTCGGCGCCGGCGATGAAGGCCTTGTCGCCCGCGCCGGTCAGGATCACGCCGTGCACGGAAGTGTCGGCCTTTGCGTCCTCGAATGCGGCCTGCAGATCGGTCCACGTCGGCGTGTTGAGCGCGTTGAGAACCTTGGGCCGATTGACCGTCACATAGGCGATCGAACCCTTTTTCTCATACAGGACATTCGCAAGCGCCAACGCCGCTCTGGGCAAGGGGTTGGGTGCCGTTGCGGGGGAAGGCGTGAATGATGCAGTTGCCGAAGCCATGGTCATATCTCCTGGATGGGGACAGCCGGCGTCGCAGCGCCGGCCGCTGAGACATCACACGAAGGCGCCGTGACCGGTGATGGCCTTGCCGACGATCAGGTTTTGCATCTGATAGGTGCCTTCGTAGGAGTACAGCGCCTCCGCATCGGCGAAGAAGCGCGCGAGATTGTAGTCGGCGACGATGCCGTTGCCGCCCAGGACCTCGCGGCCCCATGAGACCGTTTCGCGCGATTTCGCCGTACAGTACGCCTTCGCCAGCGCCGCATGATGGTCGTCAAGCTTGCCTTCGTCATCAAGCTGCGCCAGACGGAGCATCAGGCACTGGCACGCGGTCAGATTGGCAAGCATCTTGGCGAGCAAATCCTGAATCAGCTGGAACGAAGCGATCGGCTTGCCGAATTGCAGTCGCTCCTGGGCGTATTTGAGGGCTGCTTCGAATGCGCCCATCTGGATGCCGGTTGACGCCCACCCCACCATGTACCGCGTCATCCGCAGCACGCGCGCGGTGTCGCGGAACGAATTGCCGCCCTGCAGGCGGTTCGCTTCGGGCACCCGTACATCCTTCAGCATGATCTGGCCGTTCTGGACCACCTTGAGCGCAATCTTGTGCTCGATCTTCTCGACGCTGAAACCGGGCGTCGACTTGTTCTCGATGATGAAACCCTTGACCTGGTTGTCCGCGAGATCGCGCGCCCAGATGATCGAGAGGTCGCACCAAGTCGAGTTACCGATCCACCGCTTCTGTCCATTGAGAATCCAGGTATCGCCTTCGCGCTTGGCCGTCGTGGTCAAACCGCCGCTGGCTCCCGAACCGACCAGCGGCTCGGTCAACCCGAAACACCCGATCTTCTCGTAACGGGCCATTTGCGGCAGCCATTTCTGCTTCTGCTCCTCGGATCCATCGAGATAGATCGAGCCCATCGCCAAGCCGCTGTGGACGCCCCAGAACGTGCAGATCGACGCGTCGACGCGCGCGATCTCCATCGTGACGAAGCCGTACAGCTTTTGGCTGCCGCCCGCGCAGCCGTAACCCTCGTAGCCGAGCCCGCCGATGCCGATTTCCTTGAACGAAGGCAGCAGTTCGAACGGAAACGCGTCGTCGGACCAGTACTTGTTGATGATCGGCTGGACCTTGGTCTCCATATATGTCCGCACCTTTTTGACGACCGCCTTCTCCTCGGGAGTGAGAAGTTCGATCAACTGATAGAAGTCGCTGTTCGGTACAGGCACCGGCTTCGGCGCGGCGGCGCTCTTGCTTGCTACGTTGGCAGTGGGCATTTGGTACTCCTTTAGTTGCGGCTTAAAAGCCGGAAAAGATTGAAAGACTTGGGATGTATGATCGATCTCGCCGGTGGCGCCTGATCTCAGGCGACCGGCTCCTTCGATTTCGTTCGGTTCGACTTGGCGACCTTGTTGCGTAGCTCAATCAGGCCGAGCAGGACTTCGTCGCGTTCCGACGCGAGTTCATTGATCGAGCGCGATCCGGCTTCGGCATGGACGCTGTCGACAAGCTTCTTTTGCACTTCCGGGGTCAGCACCGGCGAGCCGAGGGTCTTCCACCAGGCCGTCATGGGGCCGGTGAACTGTTTGAAGAAATGCTCGATGCCGCCCGGGCCGCCGCCAAGATGGTTGAGCATCATGTTGCCCATGATGCCCCAGCGCAGGCCCGGCCCCCAGGAGAGAGCCGTGTCGACATCGGCGGCGCTCACGACGCCCTCGGCAACGAGGTAGTAGACCTCGCGCGCCAATGCAGCCTGCAAACGGTTAGCGACATGCCCCGGCATTTCCTTGTTGAGGCGCACCGTCCGTTGGCCGATCGAGGTATAAAACTCGGCTGCGCGCTGGATTGTTGCTTCCGAGGTCTTTGCCCCGCCGACGATCTCGACCAGCGGGATCAAGTGCGGCGGATTGAACGGATGGGCGATGACGCAGCGCTCCGGATGGATCGCGGCGCCCGACTGGATATCGCTCATGGTCAAGCCCGACGAGCTTGAAGCGATGATAACGCTGGGATGCAGCAACTCGTCCAGTTGGCGATAGAGCGTCTTCTTGAAATCAATCTTTTCGGGTCCGTTTTCCTGCACCAGATCGGCATCCTTGACGGCGTCTGTCAGCGCCGCGGTGAATGACAGCCTGTTTTGGGAGGCGCCGGATGCGAGGCCAAGCCGTTGCAGCGCGGGCCAGGCCGTTGCAACAAAGCGCTTCAATGCCGCTTCCGCGCCGGGCGCAACGTCTGTCGCCACCACATCAAGGCCGTTGGCGAGGAAGAGTGCGGTCCAGCTGGCGCCGATCACACCCGTGCCAATAATGGCAACTCGGCGAATGGGTTTGTTTTTCAACATGTCACTTGTCCTTCGGAATTTCGGCGTAGGCGATGCCGGTGAGGTTACCCTGTGCTTCGAGGACATCTCGTTCACCGGATCCATCGAGCCGTGTGGAGTAGACCGAGCCGGCGAAATCGGTCACGAACATGCGATCGTTCGGAACGTCGAGCGCGATACCGATCCCCTCCATCAGGTGGGTCACCACGATCTCCGGCTCGGCGGGCTTGTTGTCGATCGAGGCCCGGTTCACCGTGTTGCCGCGCGGAGGGTCGCCGCGGTCGGTCCAGTAGAGAACACGGTTCTTGTGGTCGAGCTCGATATCGATCGGCTCCGGCAAGCGATCGAAGAAGATCTCGATGTCGGACCTGGTCGCTGCGGTCTGGCCGGCAGGTATTTCGACATTGGCGCGGAAGAGGCGGCCGAGCCCGGCATTATCAGGGCCTTTTTGCGTCCAGTAAATCTTTTGGAATTTCGGGTCGATCGTCAGCCCGACGCACCATCGTGTCGCGTCGCGGCTATCGGCTTCGCCGCGCCCGGCCTCGATGAGCGTCTCCAGCTTCGAGCCGTCGAGGTTGCAGCGCATGACACGCATACCCTCGCGGTCGCACCAATAGAGCTTGCCGCCCTTCTTATCGAGGATGATCTGCTTCGGAGAGTGGGTGACGCCCTTTGCGACGATTGTCTTGCGGTTCTTGCCGTCGATGTCGGCGCGCTCGACGGACCCGTCATTCAGGTTCGGGATGCCCATGTTGGTCCAGTAGATATGGCCGGCCTCCACATCGACGACGATGCCGTCGGGCAAATGGCAATCCGACACGATGGTCTTGCGGTCCGAACCGTCCGTATTCATGGAGTGAATGCGGCCGGCGTTCAGCTCAAGAACAAACAGGCGTCGGATAGCCGCCTTCGCAACAGCGCCTTGAGAAGATTTCAATGACGGCCTCGACATGTCGTACCTCTTTCCTCGGTTGCGATCTGGAGCGTGTTAACTCAGGCTCGAACGTGATTATGGCGCGCGGGCCGACAATCATCTTTGATGAGACTGCCGTCTCTGGAACGGTTCTGTTTCTAACTCCACTTCTGCAAAGCACGACGCTTTCGCCCCCTTGAGAACAATCGCGAACTAGGTCGAGCGCAGCGGTTGAAAAGTTCGGTTCAACCGCTGGAGGAATTCTAACGCCACGGTCTAGCAATCCCGAACTGTCGTTCAGCGTTGATTGGGGGGCGCGCCAATCGGCCTGATTTGCCGGTCAGAGCTGCGTCGCGAGCAGAGTCCTCTCGCGGCTCTGGAGATCTTTTCCGACGTCATGCTCGTCGATATAGCGGACTGGTTCGAACCGTCGCGAAGGCCCCGGCAGGGTCGTATCCAGGTCGATGAGGCGCCCGGCGTATGCGCGAGGAACTACGGTGAGTACCTTCGGACCGCTAGATTTGCACTCGATGTTACCCGATCCGCTTGTTTTTACGGTTCTGATAATCGCGATGCTCACTTGCTATCGCTTGAAAGCTCGACGCCACGCGCCCGGACTTACGCCGACCGTCTGTCTGAAAACTCGCGTGAGGTGACTCTGGTCGCTGAAGCCGCACTCCATGGCCACATCCGATAACGACAGCCCGTCATCGCGCAGCTTTTCTTTGGATAGCACGACGCGCTGCTCAATTAGCCACTTGTGCGGCGCCACTCCCAGCGTGCGACGGAAGGCGTGCGAGAAATAACCTACTGACAGGCCGCACTCTCGCGCCACCTCCTTGAGCGTCACACCGCGCTTGATGTTGGCGCGAAGAATTTCCGTCGCGCGTCGCTCCTGCCATGGCGCGAGTCCACCCCGGGCCGGTGGCGACATTGGCCGCATGCCTCCATAGGTCTGAGCGACATGCACCCCGACCGCCAGCAGGACGTGGTCGACAAACAACGGGTTAGCTTGGTCTGGATGGCTGAGGGCAGGTAGCAGCAAGCTCCCCAGGCCGAAAATCGTGAGGTCGTTGACGCCCGCGCCGGGCTCATAGCTCAAATCGCGAATTCGCGGGGCGTTGGCGTCGTCTGCGATCGCGTCCATCACCGCACGCGGCAGATAGAAAACCAGAGAGTGATAGGGCTTGTCGTATAGAGCGGTGGGAACTCGCTTCAGGTCATGGAGACAACTCTCGCCAGCCCGTAAGTCGCACACCGAAGCTCGTCGGCCATCCTCCCAATATTCGCGATTGGGAAAATCGCGAAGGTGTAAACCGACGAGAAAAGCATCCTCCTGCTGAATCGGACCGTACATTTCGGGCAACGGACTGTCACATCGAATCTCCGTGACTGCTATATCCGCTGTGCGTAATGCGCGGGTAACGATCGCCGGTGCGTTTTCGACTCGAAATCGCTCACCAAGCCGCCGTCCATAAGCCTCGGTCATCACTCGCTCAATAGCTCAAAGGGCCAAACTGTAGATCCGCATTTCTAGCTCCTTGGATTGGACATCGCGACTGGCACCGGAAACGGTCATCGTCGATGAGGCTGTCCTATCGCATGAGCGTTAACTGTCCGTCCGATGGCGACGATCCCACGGTTGCTCAAGTAATTCTCGAACGGACGCGATCCCAGCCGTCTGATCATCCTTCTTTCACCGTCACACTTCATGGGCCTGTGCGCTTTTTCCAACACATGCAGCCTAAGACGATCGCGATCAACGGTTCAATTGAACGTAGGTAATCGTCGGGCATCCAAAAGGGGCACGGAACGATACGAAGGTTTAGGGCGCTCGAAAGCCGACCACTTCTCGATATGAGACTTCGACTAGCTCGACGGTGTAGGCGATCGTGCTCCTATCTTGATCTCTAGGGTAAACAAGCAGATCGCAGCCGACCTCGGCGTAAGCGAAAGTCGCTGAAGCCGCACTCGATGGCCACATCCGAGAGCGACAGCCCATCATCGCGCAGCTTTTCCTTGGACAGCACGACACGCTGCATCGGACTTCTTCATATCCTTGACGCTACCATCCTCACCCATGGTTCCAACAGCTGTCCGCGTCATGTCCGCTCCCCCCCATTGCGACCGAACTGCGAACATCGCTTGTGGTCCGTTTTGTGCCCATCAATAAGCGACATCGATCACAGATGGCGGCTCAGTCAGCGGGGATCGTAAACTGAAAGAGAGCACCCCGCGGCTCGCACCCGGTCGCCCACAGCCGCCCACCATGGGCCTCGATGATCGAGCGGCAGATCGAGAGGCCCATTCCCATGCCGTCGGGCTTCGTCGTGTAGAAGGGTTCAAAGAGACGCGGCAGGCTCTCCGGGCGCAGCCCATGGCCGGTATCCCGCACCGCGACGCACACGCCCTCCGGCTCGATACTCNCGGTGCTGATGTGTAATTCGCGGTTGCCGTCCTCAACTCCACTCATCGACTGGATGGCATTGACGATCAAGTTCAACATCACTTGTTGCAGTTGCACCCGATCGCATTGGATGCGTGGCAACTCGCCCGCCAGTTGCGTGCCCACCGTGACGCCGGTCTTGACCGCTTCGCCGCGGGTTAGGGCTGTCACCTCCAGGATCGCCGCATTGAGGTCAACGACCTCCTTCCGGGGTGGTGCTTTTTTGATGAAAGACCCGATCCGGTCGACGATGTCTCCGGCTCGATGGGTTTCGTTCACAATGCAGTTGAGCGCCTCCCTCACCTCCGCCGCATCGGGTGGGCTTTTGTCTAAAAACCGCAGTGCAGCAGCGGCGTATGTGCGAGCCGCCGTAATGGGCTGTTTGGTTTCATGAGCAATCGAGGCAGTGAGTTGGCCCATGGTAGCGACGCGGTTAGCATGGGCCAGTTCGGCCTGCATCTCGCGATATTGCCGCTCGCGACGGGTGCTCTCCAAGGCAATGGTGGCTTCCGCAGCGAAGTCCCTGAATAAGGAAATCTGTCTGTCGGTGAACGGCTGCACCTGTTTGCGGCCCAGAGTAATTAGCCCGACTATCTCATTGTCTTTGAGTAACGGCACAAGCAGGCCCGTTCGAAAACCTGCGTCCACCACCGTGAACCAATCATCCTCGCGATCATCGCCTTCAAGGGCTGCCAAGTCGGGGATGTGGGTGGGTGACCTGCTTGCGGCTATTCGACCCAGAAAGCTCCCCTTTTCTAGCAGCACTGGGGATGATGACTGACTAACCAAAAGGGGGTCCCCACGCAGCGCCACGCGACGAAGGCCGCTTTCTTCGGAGAGACGTAAGCTGCCTATGTCTGCTCGACAGAGACGTGTGGCGCTGTCGAGGATGGCTTCGAAGATGGGCTGCAAGTCGTACGGCGAGTTCGCAATGGCGCGCAGCACTTCCGAGATGGCCGTCTGTTGCTCGATGAGCTCGGTCACCCGAGCTTGCGGCTCAGAAGCGGTCCCTTCTCCGTGGATACTCTCGTTCATGCGGAGCAGTTCCTCGGCTTAACCCATGAGGGCAGTATAACGGCTCCAGCCGCAGTTCGCGATAGCTCTCATGGCCGACACTCTATTTTGGGGAGGCCCCGTGCTGTTGCTGGCAGCCCTCGGGCTCAATCTTTGGGTCAAGTTCTCAAGAAGCTGAGGCCGCTGCCCGATTATCTCAGTCGGCTTACTTAGACTGAATTGTCTGCACGGGTTTGCTCCGGCCCGGGCGAGAGGATCGTCGCTCTCGCCTACAAAAAACAATTTTGATAAAATAGATCGTCACCCAAACGGTCAGTGCGGCTGGGACCAAGAGCCCGCAGGCAATCGCGATGATTTCGCGTTTTGTATATATTACAATCCCAATTCCGAATGAAGAGAATCCGAAGTACCACGCCTCACAATCAACGAGGATCTGCGACAAAGGCTAAAACCGCGTGTTTTTCAGATTTGCTGCCAGCCAGGAGTCCCGCTCGGCATGGCCGTGCGGTTGCGGCAGCGGGAGTCGAATTTCGCTTCGTCCAAGCGCCTATCGCTCTGTGGGATTCTGATCGGCTTCCGGCGATTGATCTGCCGGTTGCCAACGCCATGAATGAAAAGCGGCATGAACGTTCAATGCATCGCAGCCGCATTCAAGATTAGCCGTCGGCCCCGCCTTATCTCACCCACTTGCGCCCGAAATGATGCGCATGAAGCCGGCTGCGAAAGCAAAAAGTCAAACAGGGTAAACGCGGGACGCAAAGCTACCTGCCGCCGGGTGTGAGTATGACTGGTGAGGAGTAACGCTCATGCGTTTGCCGTTCATTCCGCCGGCCGAACTCTCGCCGGAACAGAAGCTACTCTACGACGATATGAAAGCCGGCATTGCCGCGAAATACAGCACCTTTAAGACCATGCGACCTGATGGGGCGATACTCGGGCCATGGAGCGCCTGGCTGCATGATCCCGATCTTGGTCACGCGCTCTGGGGCGCCACAAAAGGAATGACGCGATTCCGGCACTTGCCGGAAATGGTTCGACAGATCGTGATCCTAGCGGTAGGTGCAAGGTTCGGCGCGGCCTATGAGATCTACGCACATGGCACTGTCGCCCTGGCGAATGGAATGAGTACCGAGCGCCTGGCAACCATGGCCGCGGGTCTTCGACCGGCGGACCTGTCGAGCGAGGAGGGAATTGGCTACGACATGGCGACCGCGTTATTGGGCGGCGGCACGCTCGCGCCACCGATCTGGGAGCGCGCCCTCGCCGTCTTCGGTGGGGAGGGGAGCCGCGAGATCGTATACCTTGTCGGACACTATTGCTTCATTTCAATGACACTGAACGGCTTTGCGATTTCCGTCCCTGACGACGAGTAGCGGTGCCGGTAGGAACCTCTTTCGCATTGTTTGAAGAGACTGCCGAAGTTAGCAATTGGCTGAGGTCGGTCTTTGGCCGCATGACCGGCGATAATCTTGATCACGACAGGAGAACCCCGTCGCGGCGATAGGCATCGGCGCAATTGCGTATGACTTTCCGGTGCCTTGTCCCGCTTCGGCCGATTTCGCTAGACAGCTTGCCGATCGCAGGTCACCGGATGATAAAACGCATACGCTTCCGGTTCAGATATTGAAGCCTGCGCAAAATGGGTTGTCCCCCACCAGGCGGCGGCAGGCAGAATCGCTGCAATGATTGCAAGTTTGCCCGACCGGAGCAGGAACACGCACATCGATTCGCAATAAGCCGTGGGCGCAACGCCGGCAGGAGCGCCCCGCGACCTGAGAGGCCGGGTGAACGCGCCGCCGCCGATGGGAGTATCAGCGGCGGCGCGTCGCGGCTCGACCTTGGGGGGAAGAGGCGCTCTCTCCGCGGGGTCGTGCATCACATTGGGTCGATGGGAGGATCGACTCGGTACGTGATGACGTCATTCTTGCTCATTCCGCGGCGTTGCTCTTGTCGAGACCTGCGGCGCCTTGCACAAATCAATCCAAAGCTTCGGACGAGAGGTACTCCGCTTTTGCGTTGACGTGTACGCGCCCCTCACACGACGACGGATGGATCGCGCCACCCGACTGCAACCGAACTGGCCGGCGGCAAAGTTTCAGAGAAAGCTCGTCGCCGAAACTGCCGGAAAACTCCAGAGTTGAGTGCTCGCTGGTTTCGAAATTGAACGTGAACGCTACGCAACCGCGAGCATCACGCTGAGACAAGCAGGATCGTCAAGGCAGGGTTGCTCGCAAGCAGCCTGGTCCAAAACTCAACCGGCACTAGCTAAGCGAGACTTATTTCTTTGAATGAAAAGGCCTGTCCGATGTCCGCTTCCGCCCTAAATCAGTCCGCGATGTGCCGCGGCGAAAGTTTCTGGGCGATTCTTGCGTCGGCGTGGGTGACAGGTCTTTTGCTGGCTGGCCCGGTTTGCACGTTGGAGCCTCCTAGGCTCCCCACCGATTCCGCTCCACCAATGACCTATTTGGCTGCTAACGAATTCGAGGTTGTCTCCTTTATCGAAGGTGGAACGAATGCTGCCACCGCGTCGTCCAAGTTGCCGGCGCGCAATGATGAGCAAGCCGCTCAGTTGTTCGGTATGAAAACCGAGCCTGTCGCGGCGGGCGAGTTGACGGAAAATGGCACCACGTCGAGGCCGCGATGGCTCACGATTTCGCGATGATTGCGCAATGCCATGCAAATGGGACCTGCCCTGTCGTCGCGCAAAGACTGATCGACATGACCGCGAAGGGCGCCGGCCGAATCGGCCGGGCACGTGTGGGCCTGATCAACAGAGCTGCGGACCTCGCCATCAGCCCGGTCAGTGACGAGATACAATGGGGCGTTGCGGATCATTGGAGCGATCCGTTTGAGACGCTCCTATCCAATCGCGGTGACTGTGAGGACTACGCGATCCTCAAATATGCCGCGCTGCTGTTAGCCGGCATTCCCAGGGACGATGTGAAGATCGTTATCTTGAGAAACGTCTTCCCAAACGAAAATCATGCTGCGGTTGCAACTCGCGTCGAAGGTCAGTGGCTGATCCTTGACAATCGCACGCTGACGATGGTGCGCGACACGGATGTCACGCGCGCGATCCCGGAATTTGTGCTCGACCGTGAAGGTGTCAAGCGATTCGACTGGGCGAGTCGGAATCGACGAGTTGGCAGCTGATTCATCCGCACGGTCTTGCGCTCAATTTGCGGCTCCCGAAAAGGCGCTCCATAACCGCTCATTGCGCGAACGGCCGCTTCGCGCCAATAACGGTCACTCACGAACTGATAAGCGTCGTCTTTGTGGAGTCTTATCCGTGAACGACTAATTGCATTTCATGTGTCACCAGAGGGCCGACAATTTTTTAGCCTAGGCTTTTCTATTTTTTAGGATCTATTTCTCAAATTCGGGGGAACGAGCAGAAGCTAGGGCGTATGCTGTTTTCGGAAGTGACCTTCTGTTGCGGGATGACCCCGTATCTCATCTGAGACCACTATCTCCCAGACCTACATCGCGAGGATCAGCAGCAACGATACCGGCTTGATGTTAACCAGGATCTCAGCAAGTTTCGGAGCCGTAACGAGAGAGCTGAGTCAAACTGGGAATTGGTTTCGCGTAATGTGCCTTATGGAATCTTTTCAGCGACCCCCAAGAAACGTGCCAAGCGACAGCTTAACATCGTGTTCGTTCTCCCTCGTGAGCGACTGATAGCGCTCTCGCCTGTCCGAATTCGGCACCGTAAACTGATAAGGTTTCTGCTAAAACCCTATCAGTCGCTAACTGACTCCATTTTATGCCATTCCTTATCAGTAAGTGAACCGACCCCTGGATAGCTTAAAGACAAATGGCTTTAGGAGGTTGCGTTCTTCCTGCGTTGAACACGGCCCGCATAGGTTCCGGCCAGACGATAGGTCTCGAGGATGCATGCCGCGCCAACCGATGGACTTGGCCATACGTCTTTTATAATGCCGCTTCGGCATTCTCGGTGGCATTCCTGGGCACCAGCAGGACTGACAGCGAGCGCACGCCCTGCGCTCCCAGGATGAGTACGCCTTCGATATCTGCAGTCGCCGAGGGACCCGAATGGAAGACGGCGTAACGACGCTCCCGGAACTCCGGTCGTGCATAGGCGCTGTGCATGTTGACGACGATATCCGCCGGATCCAGCAGAACGATCAGGTGCTGCGCGAGATAGGCCAGCGCATTCACCTTCAGATCCAGGTCCGTCAGCAAGACTGATCCAGTTTCGGCGACGCCGCACGAGGCGCGCACCAATGCATGATCGACATCAGCCAGAGCTCGCGGATAGACGACCGTAGCAAGATCGAGTTCGCCCCTCATCTCTGACGTCGCCGAACAGACGAGGCGGCTGTGTTCGAGCAGAGCCCGGACTGGACCCATTGCGTCGCCCGTGAAATCCGGATCAAGAAGTCGCCCGCCCATTCGTGTGAGGGCATTGCCGAATGCCTCAACGAGATTGGCCGGAGAATCGTCCCCAAACTTCGGCACCGCAGGTAGCGGGCGATCCAACTTCGGAAGGTTGGACCGGATCGATGCGAGGATGGCGTCGCGGCTACTCATCGCTTGCCTCCGCGGTTCTTGATGAACCATTGATGAAACGTCTCTGCAGGCGGATGCGGCATCTCGCGGTTTTTGCCCCAGGCGTTCAAGCCGTTGTAGATCGCAAAGCGCGGGAGGCTTGCCAAGGCCTCATTTGTTCGCTCGACCGTCGCCCGATAGACCGCCGGACGAGCCAAAACGGCGCCCGCGGCTTTCATTGCGGCGCGCTTGACGAACGGCGTTTCATGTTTACGAACCAGAACTTTGCGCCAGGCGTAAATCTGCTCGTGAATATTGATCTTCACCGGACAGACGTTGGTGCAACTGCCGTTCAGCGTGGATGCGAAAGGCAAGTTGCTGTATTTCCTCGCGTTGAACGTCGGATCGATGATCAGACCGATCGGTCCCGAATAGGTAGCCCCGTAGCTCAGCCCGCCCGAACGCCGGTAGACCGGGCAGGTGTTCATGCAGGCCCCGCAGCGAATGCATTTCAGCGATGTCCAGAACTCCTCCATTCCAAGCCGTTCGGAACGGCCGTTATCGACGAGCACCACGTGCATTTCGCCGCCTTGGCGAGGACCGCGGAAATGCGATGTGTACTGGGTAATGGGCGAGCCGAGCGCGCTGCGCGACAACATCCTCACGAAGATCGCCAGATCTTCCGATCTCGGTATCAGCTTCTCGATTCCTACGGAGACGATATGCAGGTCCGGGATATTGGCGCAGAGATCGGCATTGCCTTCATTCGTACAAACGACGACCGCGCCGGTTTCAGCAACCAGGAAATTGGCGCCGGTCATGCCGGCATCGGCGTTCAGAATCAGCGGGCGGGTCGCATCACGCTGGGCTCCGGCGAGGTGATGTGGGTCATCATTATCGGGATCAGAACCGATGGTCGCCGCGAACACTTTCGCCACGTCTGTCCGTAGTTTGTGGACGGCCGGCACGACAACATGGCTCGGATCCTCGCCGTCAAGCTGCTGGATACGCTCACCGAGATCCGTCTCAATCACTTCGACCCCGGCTTTCGCTAGATCGGCGCGCAAGCCGCATTCCTCGGTTAGCATCGACTTGCTCTTGATGAGCGTCCTTGCACCTCGACGCTCCAGCACACGTTGCACGATGCTGTTGTGCTCGGCCGCGTCTTTCGCCCAGTGGACGACAACGCCGTTGGCCTTCGCGTTGGTTTCAAACATCTCCAGATACGTGTCGAGATGGCTGAGCGTATGCTCCTTGATGGCCGATGCGAGAGTACGCATCTGCTCCCATTCAGGCATGGACCACATTTGGTCATCACGTCGCTGTCGCAGCGTCCAGAGCCGCTCATCGTGCTGCTTCTGATGATGAGGAGCGGCAAGGAAACGCTCGGCTGCCTCCGCCTGATCGATCGGTCTGTTGCCCTTGTTGCGTGCGCCGCGTGGCTGCGGCTCGATTTTTGAGTTGCCCGGCCGATCGTCGGATGTGCTCTTTCTCATGCTCCGGCTCCATTCAGGATCTGCGCGATATGGATGAACTTTATGGAGACGTTGTCTCGCTCGGCGCAGCCGCGCTGGTGCATGAGGCATGAGCTGTCGGCCGAGACGATATATTCGGCTTTGGCCTTCGCAAAGTCATGGACCTTGTCGGAGCCCATCTTCGCAGACACACTCTCGTTGAAGACGGAAAATAGGCCTCCGAAGCCGCAGCACTCGTCGGGCCGCGACGCCGCCACGAGTTCCAGCCCATCGACCTTGGACAACAGCGCCTCCGGCTTCGAAAAATGAGGCTCCCGCAATTCCGAAGCGCTGGCATGACCCAGTCCGCGCAACGTGCCGCAGCTATTGTGCAGACCGACTTTGTGCGGAAAGCGCGCCCATGGAAAAGCGTCGACTTTTAGTATGTCGTGGAGAAACTCAACCAATTCGTAAGTCCGAGCGCGGACACCTTCGACTGCCGCTGTCTGTTCCACAGCCGTGAAGTGGTGACGAATATGATGGACGCAGCTTCCAGACGGACCCACGACGTAGTCGAAGCCGTCAAAATTGCGGACGAACAACGCTTCGGCGCCGCTTGCGTCGGTCTCGAAACCGCTGTTGGCCATCGGTTGGCCACAGCATGTCTGATCTGGTGGATAGACAACGTTGAGATCGAATCGCTCAAGCAATTCCAGCGTCGCGATTCCAACTTCAGGAAAGAACGCGTCGATAAAGCAGGGAATGAATAGCCCTATTTTCATGACTTCGGCCCTTCTGTTGGCACACGCGCTGCGGACGAACGCGCGTTTCGCTGATGCGCCACGCTGTCAACAAGGTCGGCGACCGAACGGTAGGTCAAGCCGCCATGAACCGACAGACCGATCTCGCAGGTCCGGCTTGTCGAATAGCCGGCCGTACAATCCTTGACGGCCGGTGCGAGCAAACGCAGGGCGTGAGCGTTCATCTCTGGCCGTACAAATCCTTTGTTTCCGGCAAATGCGCAACAGCCGATATCGGCGGGAACAACCACGTGTTCGGCACACGCCTGCGCGACGGCAATCAGCGTCGCATCGAGTCCCATTCGTCGCGTCGAACAGGTAAGGTGCAAGGCGATCGGCGACGTAATCCTGACGGGTATATCGACATTCGGCAAAACGTGATCATGCAGAAACTCCGCGATGTCCAGCATCGTCAGGCGTCCCGCCGCCATTGACTTCAGTCGTTGTGCGCAAGGGCTGGTATCGACGAAAACGGGCCATCGACCATCTTCACTGGCCTCAATGAGGGCACTGATAGTCTCCTCGCCCTTGCGGTTGGCTTCGCTGGTAAGTCCCTTCGACTCGAAAGGTTGACCGCAGCATAGGCTGGCCTGCCGAACTGGCGTGATGATTTCGAAACCAGCCTTTTCCAGGAGACGATACACTGTGGCGGCGACCACTTCGCCGGAGCGATCGTCGCGCGCGGGGCCGAACATGTGACCGGCGCAACTCGCGAAATAGACCACGCGCGGCTTTGTGGTTGCTACGCTTGGTTTGCGCGGTCGGACATTCGCGCCGGCCCTCGGCATGCCGCGATGGGAGACAAGAGGCCCGCGACCCCCCGTTGCGGTTCGTATGAAGGCTCCGAGAGCATCCAGACCATGTTCGCCTGTGGCGGTATCAAATGCCGATGCTACCTTTAAGCCGGTGCGCATCGCAGCCATTGCGACGCCATAGTGACGACCGACCAGGGACGGCGCGGATCGGGCGAGCGGTCCCTGGTTGCGGCTGCGGATCGCTTTCGACATGGCGCCGGTGTTGATGCCGACCGGGCAGGCCATTTCGCACAGTCCGCACGCGGCGCATGTATCGATGCTGAAATCGAAAAAGGCACGCCGAAAATCATCGCACCCGCTCTTCGATTCGCCCGTTTGGACAAGGCGTCCCAATTCGCGTGCGCCAACGATACGCTGCCGCGGAGTTACGGTCAGGCCACGGGTTGGGCACATCGGTTCGCAGAAGCCACACTCAATGCAACGATCGATCAGGGGATCGGTCGCCAGCATAGGTTTGAAATTCTTCAGATGAATGTCCCGGTCCTCGTTGAGAATGACGCCGGGATTGAGCAGGCCTTGCGGGTCGAACAGCCGCTTGATGCGCCACATCAGGTCGGTGGCCTGCTTGCCCCACTCCATCTCGACGAAGGGCGCCATATTGCGCCCAGTGCCGTGTTCGGCCTTAAGCGATCCGTCATAGCGCCCGACAATGATCTCGGCGACCTCCTCCATCAGAGCGGCGTAACGGCGGATCGCTTGATCGTCGGCGAAACCCTGCGCAAAGACGAAGTGCAGGTTTCCGTCGAGCGCATGACCGAAGATAATGGCCTCGGCATAGCCGTGCCTGATGAGAGCGGCCTGCAGGTCGGCGGTTGCCGGAGCAAGGCTTTCGATGGGAACGGCGACATCTTCAATGATAACCGTCGTACCGACCGGCCTTACCGCGCCTACGGCGGGAAACAGCCCCTTGCGAATTTTCCAGTATTTCTCGATCAGATAAGGATCCGTACTGAATTCGACAGGACGGGATGGCGGCGTTTCGGACAGGGCATGGCACACGTTCCCGACGCGTGTGGCGACTTCAGCGCAATCTGCACCCTGGATCTCGACTAGCAGCGCGGTCACGCCCGGCCCGAGGCTCGCCAGAAAATCCGGCATCCCCGGCTTACCCGTAACCGACGCGAGGCTGGCACGATCCATCAACTCGACCGCCGCCACCGGCTCGCGCTTGAGCCGCGTCACCGCGCGGCAGGCCTCCACCAGCGTTTCGAAAAACAGCAGCGCGCAAGCCTTGTGACCATGGTCCGGAACGGTCCGATAAGTGATCTCGGAGATGAAGCCGAGCGTACCCTCCGAGCCGATCATCAGATGTTGAAGGATTTCGAACGGGTCCTGGTAGTCGACAAGCGCGTTCAACGAATAGCCCGTCGTGTTCTTGATCGCGAATTTGCGCCGGATACGATCTGCGAGCTTGCTATCGGTTTGCACCTCGCGGGCAAGCGCCGTCAAATCGGCCAGCAGCGCGGGACGAGCCGCTGCAAACGCCACTCGGCTGTCACTACTGCCGGTATCGAGCACGGTTCCGTCGGCCAGAACGACGCGGAGGGATTGCAGAGTCTGGTATGAATTCTGCGCGGTTCCGCAACACATTCCGGAGGCATTGTTCGCGGCGATCCCCCCGATCATGGCCGCGCCAATCGAAGCGGGATCCGGGCCGATCTTGCGTGCGAAGGGCGCAAGACGACGGTTAGCCTCGGCGCCGATGATGCCCGGCTGCAAGGCTATCAAGCGGCCGTCGTCGGAAATGGTCGATCCCTGCCAACCCTCACCGAGAACAATGAGGACGCTGTCGGTAATAGCTTGGCCCGAGAGCGACGTCCCAGCGGCGCGAAATGTAACCGGCGCGCCGACGTGCGTACAGGCAGCCATTACACCGATTACTTCTGCTTCGCTCTCGACGGTGACGACGATCCTCGGGATTAAACGATAGAAGCTGGCGTCAGTACCGTAGGAAAGTGTGCGCAGGCGGTCGGTTGCGATTCTCGCTTTGGCCGTTATGTCCTGAAGCGAACGAGCCAGGACAACGTAATCGACTGTCGGCATAATGTCCCCTTCCCGTGCAAGCGTTGACCTTTGTTACTGGTCCATTCTTCCCATTCGCGCCGGCCGCAATGGCAGCCGGCGCGGGTACTGCTTATTGGCCGCCCACCACGGGGATCACCCACGGGATGAGGTATTGCTGGATAGCGACGAGCCCGCCGAGCAAAATTGTCAGCACGACGCTGTGAATGAAGGTGCGCGCGAAAACCACGCCCTCCTGGCCCACCATATTCGTCACCGAAACGCCGGTCGCAATGTTCTGCGGTGAGATCATCTTGCCCATCACGCCGCCGGATGAATTGGTCGCGGCGAACAGCACGGG
>JGI12635J15846_10001233_pt1 | contig 22352 bp, 16 predicted proteins | sample BlaSpr_A8_OM2_M2_FD_15846 | JGI IMG/M metagenome (IMG submission 15846) | reverse complement strand
ATCGCCAGGGACACAAATACATGGCGCGAGCCGTTGCTGATGCAATGTGGCGATGGAGTGAGGGTGGAGTTCTTCCGATCGTCGTCGACGCGGCCTCCTGCACCCTTGGTTTCAAAGAGGATATTGCGACACAGCTTGAAGGAGAGCGAAAGAAGCAGTACGAGAGCCTCAAGATCATCGACTCGATAGCGTGGTGTCGTGAACTTCTGCCGAAACTGACAATCTCGCGGAGGTTGCGCCGGGTCGCCGTACATCCGACGTGTTCGATAACCCAACTCGGGCTGAATGGCGCGCTCAAAGGGATTGCGAGCTACCTAGCTGACGAAGTCGATGTTCCGATCGGCACAACTTGCTGCGGCACTGCCGGCGATCGAGGGCTATTACACCCCGAACTAGTGGTTTCGGCAACGCGGGAAGTTCGATTGGTGCTGATTGATCAGCCATTCGACGCCTATCTTTCGGCGAACCGAACGTGTGAGATGGGTCTTCGGCATGCAACCGCGCGTCCATATGAGTCGTTTATTTTCCTGCTCGAAGAACTGAGTCGCCCGGCGGCGGGATAGCGAGCACTCCCATGCGAATCGTCCATTTCGAAACACGTGGAGTTCTTGGAATTGCCGCGGACGAAGGCGCGGGCTGGCACGGTCTCACTCAACGGGACAACGAATTTCCAGGCACCCTACCCGAGCTGATCACACAAGGCGCGGACCTGTTACGTATCGGCAAGAGCCTCGGGCATTCTCCGGCTGTTGACTTGAATGCGGTCCGGCTGCTGCCGCCTGTGCCCGTACCGCCGAAGATTCTGTGCGTTGGTCTCAACTACGATGATCACCTCAAGGAAAGTGGGCTGAAGAAGCCGACCTATCCGGAAATCTTCGGTCGGTTCGCCACAAGTCTCATCGCTCATCGAGAGCCAATCCTGCGGCCCCGCGAATCAACTCAATTCGATTATGAAGCCGAGTTGGCCGTAGTGATCGGCAAGCCGGGACGTCGCATTGCCGGGGAGCGAGCCCTCGATCACGTGGCAGGCTACTCCCTGTTCAACGATGCGAGCGTGCGTGATTTTCAGCTCCGCACCCCGCAGTGGACGATGGGCAAGAATTTCGATGGAACGGGATCGTTCGGGCCGTGGCTGGTGACGCCGGATGCCGTGCCGCCAGGAGCCCGCGGACTGCACATCCAAGGCCGATTGAATGGCCGTGTGATGCAGGATTCGTGCACGGACCTGCTCATTTTCAGTGTCCCAGCCTTGATCGAATTGATCAGCGTCGCGATGAGTCTGGAGCGAGGTGACGTGATCATCACCGGCACGCCGGGTGGGGTCGGCGTGGCGCATAAGCCACCAGTTTTCATGCAGCCGGGCGATATCTTCGAAGTGGAGATCGAGGAACTCGGTATCTTGAGCAACACCGTGCAGGACGGCTGAACCGGCATATCGCCGACGCGGTCACCAAAAATGGAGTCACCCATGCCATATTCTGATTACAAATGCTTCCGATTCGCGTTTGAATCAGGAGTTGCATTCGTCAGCATTGACCACCGACCGATCAATCTTCTTGATGAAGTTCTTTCTCAGGAATTCGACCGACTTGGCAGGGAACTCGAAGTCGATGACGGCGTGCGGGTTGTGGTCTTACAGAGTGCGCTTCCTGATTTCTTTATAGCCCATTCTGGTTTGGGCCGAGTGGGAGCAGCTTCGAAAGTCGTGTCGCATACGCGTAGCTTTCGTCTTACGCAGATGATCGGTGAGCGGTTCAGGAATATGCCTAAAGCAACTATTGCCAAGATCGAAGGACGGGCTCGCGGTGGAGGAAGTGAGATCGCGCTGGCCATGGATATGTGTTTTGCTGCTATTGGCAAAGCGATCTTCGGCCATCCAGAGGTTGCGATTGGGCTGGTTCCCGGCGGCGGCGCCACGCAAAGATTGCCGCGGCTCATGGGGCGGGGACGCGCGTTGGAAGTGCTCCTGGGTTGCAATGATTTCTCTGCGGAACTGGCAGAACGCTATGGCTATGTCAATCGAGCGTTGCCAGCCAACGAGCTGACGCCGTTCGTCGAGAAACTGGCTCGCCGCATTGCCTCATTTCCGGCGCATGCCATCGCGCATGCCAAAGCGGCCGTGGACGCTGGAGCTTTTAGTTCCATTGCAGAGGGGCTGCTGGTGGAAGCTCATGAGTCCGATCTGAGTGTCGCTAGCGACGTGACGCAAGCGCGCGTAAAGGAGGTATTGAAGGTCGGCGCCGAAACCTATGAAAGCGAGCTCGATATGGATTATCTATCGAGACTCTCTGGCGCTGGCATGTTATGAGGCTAGGATGCTGTTCAGGATTGGCCGACGTTTAACTTCCGTTGGCTCTCAGTGAAAGAGATTTGTTTTCGCCAGGTCGATCAGCTCATTGCCGCGGCCGTTCATCACAGTGCGAAGCATGTATAGGCTGAAACCTTTTACTTCGTCGAGGGTGATGGTGGGCGGCATCGCCAGTTCGAATCGATGCGTGAGGACTTCGATGAGGGCGGGGCCTTTGTGCGAAAAGGCGGACTGCAAAGCCGGACGAAGTTGCTCTGGGTGTTCGACGCGGACGCCGAACATGCCCATCGATTCAGCGACCTTTGCAAAGCTGGGATTCTTCAGATCGGTACCGTAGGTGACATAGCCGCTGCTCTTCATTTCGACTTCTACGAATCCCAAGGCGCCGTTGTTGAAGACTACGACCTTCACCGGGAGATCCATCTGATTGAGTGTGAGCAGGTCGCCGAGGAGCATGGCGATGCCGCCATCGCCCGAAAAGCTGATGATCTGGCGACCGGGATACGCGGCTTGCGCGCCGATCGCTTGCGGCATGGCATTCGCCATGGAGCCGTGATTGAACGAGCCGATAATGCGGCGCTTGCCGTTCACCTGGAGATAGCGCGCAGTCCAAATGATGGGAGTTCCCACATCGCAGGTGAAAACGGCGTCTTTCGCGGCAACGTCGCTGATCGTCGCGGCGACGAACTCAGGGTGAAGAGGAGTGGTGCCTTCCTTACCAGAGGCCAAGGCGTCGAATTCTTTTCTGGTTTTCTGGTAATGCGCGAGAGATTTATCGAGGAAGCTGCGATCGGCTTTGTCGGTAAGAAGAGGGAGCAGCGCTTGCAGAGTAGTTTTGACATCGCCGACCAACCCGATCTCGACGTGACTCCTCCGGCCGATGTTCTCTCCCCGGTTGTCCACTTGGATGATGGTGGCTTTCTCTGGGAAAAACTGACGGTACGGGAAATCGGCACCGAGTATCAGGAGCACTTCGGAATCCATGATGGCGTGGTATCCGGATGAGAACCCGAGAAGGCCCGTAAGTCCAACGTCGTATGGGTTGTCGTACTCGATGAATTCTTTGCCTCGCAGCGTAAAAACGATAGGAGCCTTCAACTTCTCGGCAGTTGCGACGAGTTCAGCGTGCGCTCCTTTGCAACCCGCGCCTCCAAAAATGGCGATGTTTTTGGCTGAGTTCAGGGCTTCGGCTGCTCGATCGAGCTGGTCGCGGTTCGGAGTCAATGTATAGGTGTTGTTGTTCACCGGCAGGGCCAAGGGTGCTTGCGAACACTCGGCCGCCATGACGGTTCCCGGAATGACCACGACGGCGACGGTGCGCTTGACGATTGCGGTTCGAATCGCGGTGGCGAGAACGCGCGGAAGGAGATCCGGCTCGGAAACCAAGGCGCAATAATCACTACATTCCTTGTAGAGAATTTCGGGATGAGTTTCCTGGAAATAGTTGTTTCCGAGTTCGATGCTGGGGATTTGCGCCGCGATCGCCACGACCGGAACGCGACTGCGATAGCAATCNAAGAGGCCGTTAATCAGATGCAAGTTGCCGGGGCCGCAACTGCCCGCGCACACGGCCAGTTGATCGGTGAGATGAGCCTCGCCGCCTGCGGCAAAAGCTCCGGCTTCTTCGTGACGCATGTGAACCCATTCGAGCTCTTTGTGAGTGCGGATAGCGTCGGTGAAAGGGTTGAGGGAGTCTCCGGACACTCCATAGACACGCTTGACGCCCGCATTGAGCAGCATTCGAACGAGAACTTCGGCGGCTTTCATGGCGAGGGGCTCCTTGGCGTGATGGGTAAAGTGATTAGAGTGCGGTCAGTAAGTTCCCACTGCTGGCGCGGTGTGGGAACGTGAGGAACAGCTAGCTCACCGTAAGCTAACCGTTGCTCACGTTATGGATATGAGCGAAAAATGTGAAGGTCCGTGCCAGATGAAATGTTCAAGAATCTGTGTCTCGATATTGCTCCTGATCGGCCTGGCGGCGCGTGAACCGTCGCCGGTTTCCGCCGGTCTTCCAGTTGCCAATCAAGCTTCAGCGGAAAAGCGCGCGAAGCTCACCGAGTTTTTCAAGACATACGTCGGACTGAGCGATGACCAGATCCAGGACATTCGCAGCGGCAAAGCGCTCGCGAAGACTCTGGACTCGCCGACCGCGGACGAAGTGTTCGTATTCGGAGCAGTGTACGTTCACGCGACGCCGGAGCAGTATCTGAAGCTGGCGTCTGACATTGACGTGCTTAAGAAGCTGCCGAACTATCTCGCGATCCGTAAATTCACCAATCCACCGCAAATCTCAGACTTAGACGGATTTAGTTTGGAGGAGGACGACGTCAAGGCACTGCAAAAGTGCCATGAAGGCAAGTGCGAGATTCAACTGCCTACCGACGCGATGGACGAATTCCGTACCAAGGTGAATTGGTCGGCCCCCGATGCTGCTGACCAGGCCAATCGAATCGCCAAAGGATTAGTGCTGGAAGCCCTCAAGCGATATCAGGATGGGGGCAACGCGGAACTAGGGATTTATCGCGACAAGAACGATCCGGCCGCCGTCGATCACGCGTTTCAGTCGCTCGTCAGCAGGGCGAAAGCGATGCCCACGTATCTTCCCGAATTGCAGAACTACTTGCTGAACTATCCAAAGGTGAAAAGCGAGCACATCCAGTCCGAATTTTATTGGGAGAAGGTCAACTTCGGACTGAAGCCGACGATTCGATTGCTGCAAGCCGTTCTTTATCGCGGCGTAGATTCCGGCGGACCGGAGTATGCGCTGGCGGTCAAGCAACTGTATGCCAGCCACTATTTCCACACCGCGCTCGATTTGACGATTTGCATTCGCGATGACGACGGCAAGGAACCGGGAATGTATCTGGTGACACTCAAAGGATCAGAACAGGCGGGTCTGACGGGGCTAAAAGGGGGAATTGTGCGAAAAGTGGCCGTGGATAAGACGCGCTCGTCGCTCGAGCGTGCGCTGGCGGCGATGAAGGTCGCACTTGAGACGCGTACGAACTGACCAGGGCATCGAGCTCGTTGCGGTCCATCGCCGGCCGAATCTCCTCTTGGGCAGATCCTTCAATGCCATAGCGCGCGTCGTAGCAACGGGATAATCACTGTGAGCTAACCGTTCCTCACGTTCACAACCACCCACTCAGATGTCAGTCTGCCGTTTCGTAAATCCAGCACTTAAATCGGTTTTGCAGCATACGGAGTAAAACAGCTTGGCTGCCAGCGGAGCGTCGCCAGCCCCTAGTGGGGCAGCGGAACACAATGAACATGTAACTGCTGACCAGCCCAGACGCTGGCCTTGGCTGCGGTACGTCACCCCCATCGCGATTCTCCTTCTTGCGATCGCTCTCATCGTCACGATCACGCGCAACTGGGACACGTGGGAAGGCGGGAAAGTCGAACAGATCACGGATGATGCTTACGTTCGGGGTGACCTCACACCCCTGAGCACGAAAGTGCCGGGGATCGTTCGAACGGTGAAAGTCGGAGACTATCAGAGAGTTCGAGCGGGCGATTTGTTGGTCGAGCTTGAAGACGACGACTACCAAGCACAAGTTGCCCAGGCGACTGCGGCGATCGAGGCGGCGAAAGCGGCCATCGAGAACAACCGCAGGCAACGCGACCTGCAAGATACAAAGATTCAGAAAGCGTCATCGGGAGTTGATCTCGCGAACGCGCAGATTGCGGCGGCGCAAGCGGGAATCGCTGCTAGTCAGGCAGATGTGACGCGGACTCAGTCTGAACGTGCGCGACAAGAAGGACTGCTCGCAGCGCAATCCACCACGAAGCAGAAGGTCGAATCAGCGGTCGCGGACCAAGAACGGTTTTCGGCTCAATTTGCGAGCCGCCAAGCGGACCTCGAACAGGCAAGAACTTCTTTAAAGGGCAGCGAGATTTCGGTTGAAGCCGAACGCCGCACGAAGGACGTACTCGAGTCTCAGGAACGGCAACTGGTCGCCGATCTTCACGCCAAGGAAGCCGCGCTCAAAGTGGCACAGGTCAACCTGGGTTACACGCAGATCCGCTCGCCTGGCGAGGGAATTGTCGGGGAACGGCAAGTGCGGCCGGGACAGTTGCTGTCGCCAGGAGCGCAGATCCTCACCTTCGTTGCGGACTCGAGGTGGGTTCAGGCGAACTATCGCGAAACGCAGCTCACGCATATCAGGGTTGGCGACGCCGCGGAGATTCGCGTCGATCTGTATCCGGACCGGGTGTGGAAGGGGCACGTCGCAGAGATCGCTCCGGCGAGTGGATCGCAGTTCGCGCTGCTTCCTCCTGACAACGCCACCGGAAACTTCACAAAGGTAGTTCAGCGCGTGCCGGTGAAGATCGCGTTCGACGATGCGAACCGTGCCGCGGAGCTCCGGCCAGGCCTGTCGGTCGTCTCTGAGATTCGGACCAAGCAGTGAGCGGAGCCTGATATGGCGACGACCAGCGCACTGCTACGACCACCCACGAGATGGCAAATCGCAAAGGCAGTTTCCGGTGCCGTACCAGCGGAGCTTTCGAAGAGTCCGGTGCTGGGCATCCTCGGTGTGGTGATGGGAGCAGGAATCGTCACGCTCGCCGGCCGGCTGCTGAGTCTGGGCACAGCCGACTTAAAAGGCAGCATGGGGATCAGTTACGACGACGGCGCGTGGATCGGGAGCGCGTTCAACATCGCGCTGATGTTCATCGGGCCATTCACGGTCTATCTCGGAGGCCTCCTTGGTGCGCGCCGCGTCTTGGTCATTGCGGCGATTGGATTCACGCTGGTGAATTGTTTTCTTCCCCTTGTGCACACTTACGGTTTCTTGCTCACAGGACTGGTGCTCGCCGGACTGACATCCGGAACGTTTTATCCGCTAACGTTGTCTTTCGCGCTGCGCAACATTCCACTTCGATTCCTTCCTTTTACGCTCGCCCTGTATGCAAGTTTTGTGGATGGCGCCGTAAATATGGCGCCGACGTTGTATGGATGGTTTCGAGATCATCTTTCATTTCGGTGGATGTTTTGGAGCATGGCGGTGCTCACGCCGATCATGCTGTGGTGCATCTATCGCGGGATACCCGCAACACCGCCGCCTCCAAGGCATGCTGCGGCTCCAAGCTTCGCGGGATTTCTGTACGGCAGCGCGGGGTTTGCCTTGTTGTTTGCTGCGCTGGATCAGGGACAGCGGCTCGACTGGTGGCGATCGGGACTGTTCAATGCATTATTTTTCTCCGGCATCTTTTTTTTGGGGATATCGATCCTGCGGCGTTTGCGCAGCCCGAATCCGCTGGTTGATCTGCCTTTCTTGCGACGTTGGAACACGATCGTTTACGGCTTGGCGCTGATCCTGTTTCGGTTCTCTCTTCTGGCGACGATCATTCTTGTGCCGCAGTCGCTTTCGATTCACGGCTTCGAGGCAGATCAAATCGGTCCGGCGGTGATTTGGGGAGCACTTCCGCTTTTGCTTCTGGCATTTGTTGCGGCGCTGCTGCTCTTGCAGGGGCTTGATGCGCGGATCCTGATGACCGCGGGATTTCTGTGCATCGCCGGCGCATCTCTGCTCAATGCGCAGTACACCAGCGCGTGGTCTGCGGCGAACTATTACCGCTCGGAATTACTGATGGGCGTTGGCCAGGCGTTCGCCTTTATTGGGCTCGTCTCGGGTATCGTCCTGCAAGCTCTCTTCTCTGGAGCGCTTTCCAAACCACAATCGGTTCTGACATTTTCGGCATTTTTCCACGTGGTGCGTCTGTTCGGAGGACAAATCGGCGTCGCCGTGATGACCCATTTCATCGCGATTCGCGAGCGCGTGCATTCGAATTTGCTGGGATTGCATGTGCAACAGGGCCAGTGGATTACGGACACTTCGGTGCACCAATTGACAGCGGGTCTTTACGGGAAGTCGGCAGGCTTGCCTTCGGCGGCAGGACGAGCGGTCGATCTGGTAGGCGCGCGCATCCGCTTGCAGGCTTACACGCTGACGTTCATTGACGGATTTCACCTGATTTGCTGGGCCTGCGTCGCTGCGCTGCTTCTCGCGGCTTTAGCTCGTAAGTCGCCTCTCGACTACGGCGAGCTAGCCTTCGGTCCACGGGATACCGGAGCGTCACGGACATGAAGGTTCGGAACGCAGTTTTTCTGATTTGCATCGCTTTGCTTGGCGCGGGTGTGTCGGCTCAGGAAAAGAAAGCGGCAGGGGAGAGAGCCGTAACGCTCGATGAGGCCGTTCAATTAGCCTACGAGCACAATCACTACGTCCGGCTGGCGGCGTACAAGGTTGAGGAATCCGTCCACGCCAAGGACGCCGTGCGAAGCTCGTATTATCCGAACCTCAAGAACGACACGATGGCCGGCCACGTCACCGACACACAATTTATCGCGATTCCCAGGGGTGAGTTGGGCACGGCTGCGGGAGTTCCGATTCCGGAAGGGACAGCGGTGCTGAATCAGGGCGGGCTCTCCTTCATCACGAGTGGAACGCAACTGAGCCAACCACTTCTCGATTTGTTTAAGGTTCGCTCGGCCAATGACGCCGCGGCCGCGGACACCAAGGCGATGCGGAGCAAGGCCGAGGAAACCAAGAACAAAATCGCCCTGCAAGTGCACGAGCTGTACTACAAGGTGCTGATTCTGCAAGCGAAGCGCGAGGCAGCTCAGGCGCGCATCAAGGCAAACGACGATCTGCGCAACGAACGGATCGAACAAGTAAAGTTTGGGGCGACACTCGAGCAGGAGTCGATCGAAGCGCGCGCACAGGCTCTGGATGCGCGGCAGGAGATGCTGACGACGGACTTGCAGCTCGACGACGCCATGACGCAACTGAACGACGCCATCGGGCTGCCCCTGACAACACGGCTCGTGTTGAACCCTAAGGTCGAGAAGGTTCGCGAGAGCTGCGAACGCGACGAGTGCCTGCGGGTCGCGCTCGATTCCCATCCAGAAATTCACGAAGCTAGCGCCGAGATCGAAAAAGCGTCAGCCGGAGTTCGTTTGGCCAAGCGGCAGTACATACCGAACCTCGAAGCCTTTGCGCGCTACAGCTACCAGGACAATGTGCCGTTCCTCGCGCGCAATTTCGGGACGTTCGGCGTGCATTTGGGCTATGAACTGTTCGACGGCGGGAAACGAAACGCCGAGATCGGCGAACGGAAGGCGCAGCTCGCGCAAGCTGAGGAGAATCTCGCCCGGGTGAAGGACGAAGTTGAGCTGCGAATCCAGACGATTTACAACAAGCGCGAACGAACGCGAGAGATGTTGAAGGTTTCGGAAGAATTGGTGGCTCTGCGAACCGAAGCGCACCGCGTCGCAGTGCAGCAATTACAGCAGGGAACGGCCCTTTCTTCACAAGTTGATGGAGCAGCAGCGCAGGAGCTCTACGCCAAAACGGCGTTGCTGCAATCCCAGCTTGAGTATCTCGAGGCGGAAGACGAGATGAGCGAAGCAGAAGGCATAGCCCCGTAAATTGACGCTCGGGTGGAAGGCGGCGGCGCGCGAAAAGGCCTCTTTCCTACCTTGTTCGGAAGAGTTTGTGGGTCTTCTTTCTTACTTTCTTTTGCAATAAGTGAGTGCCCCGAAACAGCCGAGCTTTGAACGTAGAAATGGGCACGCTGAGGGCAGAACTCGCTTCCGAAGTCGACAACTCATCGTAGTAGGCGGCCTTGACTGCTTGCCCAAGCAGCGGGTTCATTTCTTCAAGCAAAGCATTGACCGATGCAAGCGATTCGACTCGCTGATAAGCGAACTCAGGATTCGGCTGGTGATCCGGTATTGTCTCCGCGAAGATGGTGTCGTCCGCCACGGTTTCCTGAAGAGACCAAACAACAGCGCTCCTTCGCTTGCGATGAATCATCAGGGAAGCGTTTACGACGATCCGTGTCAGCCAGGTCGTGATCTGGGAGCGATGCTCGAATCTGCCGAAGTTCCGGAACGCGGAAATCATCGCATCTTGCACCGCGTCTTCGGCATCTTCCTCATTCTTTAGGATGCGGAACGCGACTCGGAACAATTGTTTGCGAGAAGCCAGAAGCACTTCTTGCAGGATATCGTCCTGCTTTGGCGTCGGCCGAGTTCGCGCTCGTCTCGAGCGGTGGGCGGGCTGCACCCTCCGATCATCTGAGATCAAGATGGGGGCCTTCTCGTATCTTCCGATGGATAGCGCGATGGGCGGGGCGATGTTCATACCGCGCAGAATGCTTTCTCCTGTTGTGGTCGTCATAGCCTGTGAACCTCGCCAAGCACCTTCGCATGGCGACTGAGGTCGCGGAATGTGAGGAACGGCTAGCTCACGGTTACTAGACGCGGGTGACCAAGGGGATACGCGTGCTCTAAAAACAGTAGAAATCAGGGTTAGGCCAGAGCGTGACGCTCGACTCCGACTGGGAGCGGCTGCGAAGTGTTTCTTAGGAATTCGCTGGGTGTAGAATGCCTGCCATGGCTTCGTCTCGGCAGGAATTCGACGCGTTCGACATTCAAATGCTTGTCGACTCAATACCTGCGCTCATTCATACCGCCAAACCCGACGGCCATCTCGATTACTTCAACAAACGCTGGCTTGAATACCTTGGTGTACCTCTTGACGACGTGACGGGATGGAAGTGGACCGCCTTTATTCACCCGGATGATGTCGATGGGATTGTAGCCAAGTGGCGAGCCTCTCTCGCTAGCGGGGAGATCTTCGAATACGAAACGCGCGTCCGCCTCGCGAATGGCGACTACCGCTGGATGTTCCACCGCAAAGTGCCTCTCCTCGATCGAAATGGCGCGGTTGTCAAATGGTATGGATCGAGCATGGACATTCACGAGCGCAAGACCGCAGAGCAAGCGCTCCGAAGCAGCGAATCCTATTTGGCAGAGGCGCAAAGGCTAAGTCACACGGGCAGTTGGGTTTGGGAGGTGGCGCAAAAAAGCGCACTGCATCTTTCCGATGAGTGGTATCGCATCTACGCATTTGATCCGAAACAGGGAAAGCCAGCCTGGGAAGAACGCCTCGAGCGGGTACATCCGGAAGATCATGGGAAGTGGCGAGGAACCATCGAGCATGCAATCCAAGCGAAGGCGGAGTACGAGGTAGAGTTTCGCATACTGCTGCCCGACGGAACTATGAAGTGGATTCAAACCGTCGGGCATCCCGTTCTCAACGCCGCAAGCGAACTCGTCCAGTTTGTCGGTAGCTCCATGGACGTCACCGAACGAAAGGTGGCCGAAGATAAGATCCGGCAGCAAGAGGCAGAACTCCGGCAGATTCTGGACTTTGCTCCTCAGCTTATCGCTGTGTTCGGGCCCAACTGGGAGCGCCTCTATATCAACCGTATTGCGCTCGATTACTTAGGCATGAGTCTTGATGACTGGATGGAAAAGAAACGCGGCTCATCAGAGGATTCTCATCCTGACGACGCTCCGCAACTCGAAGCTTCCATGCATCACGCCTTGTCGAACCAACAGGCCTTCGAAATAGAAGTTCGGCTGCGCAATGCAGACGGCGGTTTTCGTTGGTTCCTTGCCCGGTTCACCCCAGTACACGACCGACCGGGACGGATCATTCGCTGGTACTGCGCGGCCACGGATATTCACGAACGTAAGAGCGCTGAAGAGAGACTCCGACACGAAAACGTTGCACTGCGCGAAGAAGTCGACAAAGCCTCGATGTTTGAGGAGATCGTTGGAGCCTCGCCGGCGTTGAAACGTGTACTTTCGCGCATTTCCAAGGTCGCGCCGAGTGACTCCACGGTGCTGATTACCGGCGAAACCGGAACGGGGAAAGAGCTTGTTGCGCGCGCTATACACCGCCGATCGGATCGCGCTTCACGCGCATTCGTCAGCGTGAACTGTGCGGCAATACCGCGAGAGTTGATCGCGTCGGAGTTGTTCGGCCATGAGAAAGGCGCTTTCACCGGCGCAATGCAGCAGCGTATCGGCAGGTTTGAATTGGCCAACGGAGGCACGCTCTTCCTCGATGAAGTGGGAGAACTTCCGGCTGAAACGCAGATTGCTCTTTTGCGTGTCTTGCAGGAACACGAATTTGAGCGCGTCGGCGGAACGCGTTCGATCCGAACGGACGTCCGCGTGATAGCAGCTACGAACCGTGACCTCCAGGCCGCCATCGGCGAAGGTTCGTTCCGCAGCGATTTGTTTTACCGCCTGCATGTTTTCCCGATTCCGATTCCTCCTCTTCGAGAGCGAAAGGAAGATATCCCGCTGCTCGTCGAGTACTTTATCGACCGGTTTGCGCGGAAGTCGGGTAAGCACATAACAAGAGTTGAGAAGCGAACACTCGAAGTGCTTCAGTCGTATCCCTGGCCCGGAAACATACGGGAACTTCAAAATGTCATCGAGCGATCGGTGATTGTTTGTGAAACGCCGGCTTTCTCGGTCGATGAAAGCTGGCTGTCGCAGCAGCCGCTCAAAAGCCAGGTGAGCAGCCAGCTCCAGTTGTCTGAAAAAGTCGCCGCGCAAGAAAAAGAACTAATCGAAGCGGCTCTGACGGAGTCTCAGGGACGGGTCTTCGGACCGTCGGGAGCAGCTGCGAAGCTGGGAATTGCCCGTTCCACGCTGGAATCGAAGATTCGATCACTCAAAATCAATAAGAACCGATTCAAGACTTAAGCCACTTCTCGAGGCGCTATAGTGTCCGGAGTTTCGCCAATTGTCGAAACCCGGGCACCTCGTGCGGTGCTAAGGGCTGTCCCTTCAATAAATTTCTTTGGATGCGCGATTGCCTTTCATCTCACAGGATGAAGCGGTGAATTGCATGCTCAAAATTCAGCGATCGGGCGATAGCCGAGTCATGTTCAAGCTCAGCGGACGAATCGAGACGACAGACGTTGAGGAATTGCGAGGACTGCTCGACTCGGAAACGACGGGGCCCCAGTTGGTTTTGGATTTGGCGGACGTCACCCTCGTGAACCAAGAGGCTATCGATTTCCTGAGCGGTTGCGAGACGTGCGGCATCAAAGTCGAACATTGTCCCGGTTATGTTCGAGAGTGGATCGAGCAAGTGAAAGCCGACACTAAACCGCGGAGGCAAGGAGCCATTTAAGTCCGGCCCGACCGAAGATATTCACGTGGAGTAGCCGAGGTTGTAGGGACAGCGGATTCCTTTTGCCGCTTAAATGAATGGAGGGGCCATGAAGCAAAACCTTGCGATTGTTGAATTCCCGAGTAGCGAGGATGTTCCCGAAGAGGCGATCCGCGAACAGCTTTCACACATCCTCGAGAGCTCGGTCTTCGCGCAGTCGGAACGGCTCAGCCGGTTTCTTCGCTTCACGATAGAGATGACGCTCGCAGGCAGCGGAGAGCAACTGAAGGAATATCGAATCGGCACCGAAGTGTATGACCGCAAGCCCCCTTACCATCCCAACATTGATTCAATCGTTCGCAGCGAGGCCCGGAGGCTGCGCAGCAAACTGAAGGAATATTATGAATCCGCCGGCAAGAACGACCCCGTTTTTATCTTCTATCGAATCGGCAGCTACGCGCCAGTTTTTCGACACCAGCGAAGTCGCCCAGCTCTTCGTATCGCGGCAGATCGAACATTGAGCGAAGTGCTCAGCGAGGAATTGGCCGCGCATGCGGCGGATATTTCCATGGTGGAACAAATACGAGACGTTCAGATCGTCTTCGAAGGGACGTTGCGGATCTCGCGCCTGGGATCGAAGCTCGACGGGTTCAAGGCGAATCCCTCGAAACGACATCGGATTCGCAGACCTTCTCAATGTCCCTAGATTGAACGACCGCTCTTGCGGCCCAAGCGTGCCAGAACCCTAGCCGGTGTCCACCGAAAGCTAGGCAAGAGAGAGCCGGCGCCCTGGTCGGACTCATTACGCTTACTTTGTCGATGGGGGAGTAGCTGGCGATTTCGCATTAACGTCGTTGGTTTCAGGCTGAGTAGCTTTGGTGCCAAAGAGGTAGAGATGTTGGAGGCCTTTTTTGTGGCGAAATGGCAGGACTCCCACATCGTCGACGCTTGTCGCCGTCAAGTTGAGCGATTCGAGCTTGGTGAGATTGGTGAGTGAAGTCAGGCCGCGTGAGGTTACGGCGGTGTTGGAAAGATCGACGTAACGAAGATTGGCAAAGGTGCCCAAGGTCTTCATTCCTTCGTCGGTCACCTTGGTTCGCGCGAGCTCAGCATCGACAATCAAGTCTGCGATCGGTTTGAGTGCGCGAAGGACCGCGTCGTCACAGCGTTCGGGAGCAGATACGGTGCGGAGGATGATGCCATCCTGAGGATCTTGCGAACGCAGAACAAGCCGCACGCCGAGTTTGCCTTGCAGCGCGGCAATTTCAACTGAGCGCGGACGATAATCCGGGGCTAGCGGCGGAACGACCAGCTTCACTGGTTCTGGCGGGGCTGCTGCTTTAAGCTTCTCAGCACTTACTTTTTCCGTGGCGCCGGAAACGATCCAGAATTCGATCACTTTGAGTTCGGTCTCAGTCAGGCCAGGCTTTCCTTCGGCTGGCATCGCGTCTTTGTCATCGCGCGGAAGCGAAACCCTGCGATAGAGTTCGCTGCTTTTCGGATCGCCCGGTTTGACGACAGCTCCATCTTTGCCGCCTTGCATTACCAACTCAAACGCATCCAGGCGCAGCTTACCCTTTTTCTTTTGAGGTCCGTGACACTGAACACATTTGTCCTCAAAGATGGGACCAACGCGCGAAGCAAAAAACGCAACGGAAGCTGGGTTCGACGCGGGGCGATTAGGCGTCGACACATTTGAAGGGACGGAAACCGAAGCCAGAGCTGGAGAGTTTGCGGCGACGGGCTTCATTGTCACGGGCGGTACGTTGAGCAGCGAACGAAGACTTCCGGGCATGTGCTCGGTCATGAAGCCTGCGCCGTGAGTCAGCTTCCCGCCTTGATCGCTGGTCCATGCCATGAGACAGACGGTTGCAAAAAGCGCAGCGCCATAGAGCTTTGTGTTCCACGCGCGGACGGCGCAGCAAAGCACGAGCGCCGCGGCAAGTGAAATTCCTCCCCACATGTGACGTGTAACAAGACTGCCTTCGTATCCTCCACTTCGCCCAAGCATCCANCCAAGAAATGCCGCGGCGAGTGCACTCACAGTGGCCAACGCGAGAACAAATCCGGCGCTTGCATGGATGGCCTTGCCCCGCCCGAACAGGCCGGCGCATTCGACCACAAGAGCAAGCAAGACCAGAGCGATCGGGAAGTGAACCACTAGCGGGTGGAAGCGGCCGACGAATTGAGTGAGATCACCCCGCTCGACACCGTCCGGAGGAGAGTTCAGGGCGGCGAACAACAGAATTAGTACAACGAGCAGGCCGACACTACATAAGATGAGTCTGGAGCGAGAGTTCATCCGGGCGAGCTCAGACACGACGCAAGCGTGTGATGCGCCCGATCGGCAGCCATTCGGCCACCAGGATGTCGCCGCTCTGCAAGAAAATTGCGGCGTGCGGCGTGATGAACTGACCCGGCGTGAATTCGCTGCGGGATTGCTTGCGGCGCGAGCCGACTTCTCCATTCGCAGCTTTGCCGTCACCGAGCTGCGCGACGACCTTGTACTCGCGATCGAGGATGCAAACCTGGCTGTCGAGGTCGGGGCAAACCATCCATTCGCCCTGAGTGTCGAAGTGACAAGGCATGCGCAGCCGCGCATCATCTTTGACAGTCCTGAGATGTGTCCCGTTCAAATCGAAAGTCTGCACGCGGCGGTTTCCGCGATCGGCAACGACCAAAATCGGTTCCTTCCCACGCGAATCCACGAAGAGGCCATGCGGTGTGTCAAATTCACCGTCGCCGTGTCCGGGACCGCCGACCTCGCCGAGAAATTTGCCGGCCGACGAAAACCTCAAGACATGATGCGAGCCGTATCCATCGCCAACGAAAAAATCTCCATTGGGCGCAAACGCTACATTCGTGGGAACAAAATCGATCGGGTGCTCATAGGCCGCATCTTCTCGCGGATATCCGTGTGACCATAGGTTCTCGCCACGGAGCGTGGTCTTCACAATGTTGCAGCGGTTGATGTCGCAATGATAGAGAACGTCTTCGCCGTGCTCGCGACGCAGTCCCAGTCCATGGGCGCCGCCTCGAAATTCTTCTCCAAACGCACGCACAAAGCGGCCCGACGAATCGTAGACGACGATCGCTTCTCCGCGCATGCTGGACTTGTTGACCGTGTGCGCGACGTAGATGAAACCCTGTGGGTCCTGAGCTAATCCGTGCGTATCGCCCCACACCAACCCGTCGGGCGGCACCAGCCAATTGTGTGCACACTCGTAAGTGTGAACACCGGATCCAATCACCGGCAGCCGGCTACCCGATTTGTCCGACGTCGAAAGAAAAAAAGGCGGTAGAGCGGCCGCGACCGAGGCTTGCGCGCATTCCTTCAGAAAATGCCGACGCGTTTTTGTCTTCATGCGATCAGCTCTGGAATGACCTTCGCGGGAACCACGCCGGTCAATTTCTGTTCCAATCCCTGAAACTTAAACGTGAATCTCTCATGATTCATTCCGAGCAGCCGAAGGACGGTAGCATTGAAGTCCCGCACGTGTACCGGATCTTTGACGACGTTATAACAGAAATCGTCGGTCTCTCCGTGCACGTAGCCTTCTTTGGTTCCGCCGCCGGCCATCCACACAGTGAAGCAGCGAGGGTGGTGGTCGCGCCCATAATTTTCTTTGGAAAGTCCGCCCTGGCTGTAAACCGTGCGGCCAAACTCGCCACCCCAAATGACCAGCGTGTCGTCGAGAAGGCCGCGGCGCTTCAGGTCAGTCACCAAAGCATACGATCCACGATCCGTCGCGGTGGTTAGTTTTGGCGTATTGCCGACGGCATTCGAGTGCACATCCCAGCCACGCTGATAAACCTGCGTAAAGCGCACGCCGCGTTCGGCCATTCGCCGCGCGAGAAGGCAATTGTAGGCAAAGCTGCCTTCTTGTTTTGCTTCGTCACCGTATAAGGTCCACGTGCTGGCCGGCTCATCGCGAAAGTCGGTAAGTTCTGGCAGCGAAGTTTGCATCCGAAAGGCCAACTCATATTGGTTGATACGAGCATTGGTCTCGGGATCGCCGATCTCTTCGAAAGTCGTTTGATTGATCGAGTTCACAGCGTCGATCAGTTCGCGCCGCACATCGCGGCTCATCCCCGAAGGATCTTCCAAATAAAGAACAGGCGCACCCTTCGTGCGAAACGCTACGCCGGCGTATTCACTGGAGAGAAAGCCGCTGCTCCACAACTTGGGCGAAATTGGCTGAAGGTCCGTGCCCGGCATTGTGACTGAATTCAGAACAACAAACGTCGGAAGATTTTCATTCATGCTGCCCAGGCCGTAGGCGAGCCACGAACCCAGTGAGGGTTTTCCGGGATTCATGTTTCCGGTATTCATCAGCAGAATGGCCGGCTCGTGATTGATGGCATCGGTCTGCATCGTGTGAATCAACGTGATGTCATCGACGAGCTTACCCGACCAAGGCAACAGTTCGCTGACGTAGCGCCCGCTCTTGCCCTGCTGCGCGAAATTCCAGTGCGATGGCGCAATCGGAAAACGCGCCTGGCCGGAAGTCATTCCGGTGAGGGCCTGGTTGCCGCGAACTGAATCCGGTAAGTCCTTGTCGAATTGGGCTGCGAGCGTAGGTTTGTAGTCCCACAGATCCATCTGCGATGGAGCACCGGACATGAACAGGTAGATTGCTCGCTTGGCGCGCGGAGTGAAATCGGGCAAGCGATGCGCTCCGACGCCGGCAGTCAAACTCTCCGCCGCCGATGCCTGTCCAAAAACTGAATCGCCTAACAGAGTCGCCAGCCCGGCCCATCCAAGCGTTTTTCCCATACGCCCAAGGAAATGACGGCGTGTCGCCAGGGTCTTCCATTCTTCACGCAGAGAGCTCGGCACGGGCAAGTCATAGACAGTCGGGCCTTCTCCGCCGTGGTCGCAGCATGTGTTTTGAGCCAACGGAATATCGCTCTTCACTTGTTCAGGACCTCATCCAGATTCATCGCCACGCTGGCAACGAGCATCCAAGGCGCAACTTCCGTCGCCGGCAAATTCGCATCGCGTTTGCTTTCACCAACCGCCAATAGTTTCTCGGCGGAGGCGGAATCCTGACCGTAAGCCGTCTCGAATTTCGTCAATGCATTCTCTAAGGCGGCTTTTTCCTTATCCTTCCACGGTCGAGACAAGAGAATCTCACCGAGTTCGTTCAGACGCGCATCCGTCTGTTGCGATTCATGCAGAATGCGTTCGGCCAATTGACGCGACGCTTCCAACCACTGCGGATCGTTCATCAGCACCAAAGCTTGCAGCGGCGTATCTGTGCGCTGGCGGCGCGTGCATACTCCGTCGCGAACCGGCTCGTCCAAAGCGTCCATGTCGGGCATCGTAGCCATGCGCTTCCAGAAGGTGTACAGGCTGCGCCGGTACAATGCGTCACCATGATCCTGCACGTAATCCTTTGTATCGCTCACCTGATGGCTGCCCGCTTCCCAAACTCCTGGCGGTTGGTAAGGCTTGACGCTCGGTCCCCCAAGTTTTTCCACCAAGAGGCCGCTACTAGCTAGCGCGGTGTCGCGGATCATCTCGCCGTCCATGCGGAATCGTGGCCCGCGCGCCAGCAGCCGGTTCTTCGGATCCTTCTCGATCAACTGAGGTGTCGCTCGAGCCGACTGCTGGTAAGCAGCCGAGAGAACGATCTGCCGGTAAAAGCGTTTCACATCCCAGTCATGATCGCGAAAATCGACCGCCAGCCAGTCGAGCAACTCCGGATGACTCGGTGCCGCTCCCATCACGCCAAAATCTTCGGTCGTCTCGACGAGTCCCATCCCGAAGATTTCGGACCACATTCGATTCACGATCACGCGCGCAGTAAGAGGATTGTCGCGACTGACCGTCCACTTCGCGAGCGTTAGTCGATCCAAGGATGCTCCCGGCACAAGGCCCGGCAGAAAATGCGGGACACCAGGACGGACGCGTTCAGTCCGCGCGCTGAACACTCCTCGATTGAGAACGTCCGCATAAGCCAGCGTCGGAGCTTCTTCACTGACCAACTCAATGTCACCATCCTTGGACAAACGGTTCAGCTCTTTGTCCAGTAGTGCAATTTGAGTTTTCAATGAGAGGGTCCGAGCATCGCGCTCGCCGAAATAGTATTCGGTCACCGTGTGCAGTTCGTCTTCGGACCACTGCGTCATCGGCTTCCGACCGATTTCTGCCACATAGTCTTCATATGGCAGTCGCGCCGCTTCGCGCACGGAAAGCTCGCGCTGGTAGAAACGAAAGTCTTGGAAGGCGGTCTGCCGCAGTGGATTGCTATCCGGATGCGTTCGACCGAACTCCAGCGGCGCTGTCGTGCTGGCTGTTTCCTTCAACCCGTCTTTCAGCACGCTCAGATACTGCGGCACACCATCGACATAAAGGCTTACGCCCGCGGCTTTCCCCGAACCGTCATAGGTGGCAATCAGGTGGTGCCACTGTCCGACATCAAGAGCTCTGTCTGGCGTTTCGACTTCAATCGCGTCATCTGGCAATTTGTGAGCGAACAAAAATTTCAATTTGCCGTGGTCTGAAATTAACTGCCACCCACGCCCATCCTGACTGGCATCCGCCCGAGACAGGATCACGCCGTCCGGATGATCAGGTTCCTTGGGCTCATTTGGACGCAAATCCGGACGCATCCAGGTCGCCACACTGAACGGCTTCGCGCCGTCCTCATCCCCTACTCCGGGCAGCTCCAAATGAGTTCCGGTTTCCATCCTCATGTAGGGCCAAAACCATGTGCCTTCTCCCCATACAACCGGGGTGCCTGTGGCGGTCGCGAACTGTCGCTTTTCTTCGCCCGCAGAGTCGGCGAACGCGTCGCCTTTCCCTTCGTCGAACCGCAATCGCGCTGCAAGACCTTCAGGGCTCACCGGTCGCGGCCTGATCAGAGGCTCGGCCAGAAAACTCGTAATCAACGCCCTCGCCTGCGCGCGTCGATCCTGAATCTGCCGCTCGACCGCGGCTTTCTTTGCGAACGTCTCCTCATAGGCCGCTCGATTGTCCTGCTTCGGAACCATCAGAATCGGCGGCCAATCGTTTCGATCNTCGTTGAACGGATTTTCTGCAAGATTGTTAAAAAATGCCGTCAGTTGGTAAAAGTCCTTTTGCGTGATTGGATCGAACTTGTGATCNTGGCAGTTCGCGCATCCCACCGTCAGGCCCATAAAAGCAGCGCCGTACGCTTCGGTGCGTTCGCGCTTGTTGTTTACCCGCAGCTCTTCGGTGAGCGTGCCACCCTCGCCGCTGCTGATGCCGGCCCGGATGTATGCCGAAGCCATCACTGAATCGAGCGTTTTGTCCGGCAGCATGTCTCCGGCAAGCTGCTCGATGATGAACCGGTCGAAATGCTTGTTCTGGTTGTAGGCGCTGATCACGTAATCGCGATACGGCCAGATGAAGCGGAAATTATCGATGTGCAGGCCATGCGTGTCGCCGTAACGCGCGACGTCCAGCCAGTAATGCGCGCGATGCTCTCCATATCGCGGGCTTGCGAGCAATCGCTCGACTACTTTTTCATACGCGTCCGGCGAATTGTCGGCTACAAACGCCTCAACCTCTTGAGGAGTCGGAGGTAAACCGGTCAAGTCGTAAGTCACGCGCCGAATCAACGACCGTTTATCCCCTTGCGGTGACGGACTTAGCCCTTCCTTTTCCAGACGCGCCAAGATGAAATTGTCGATCGGGGTCCGGACCCAATCCTTTTTTGCCACCTTCGGAAGTGGTTGCGACTTCGGAACGATGAATGACCAATGTTCTTCGTATACCGCGCCCTGCCTTACCCACTCGCGTAGCGACGCAATCTGTTCAGGTTTGAGCGTCTTGTGCGCTTCTGGCGGAGGCATGCGATCCTTCGGATTTCTTGCCTCGATCTTGTGTACCAGTGGGCTCTTGCTGGGTTCTCCGGGAATGATGGCGGGGCCGCTTTTGTCGTGAGGCGCGTAAGCAAACTCCGCTCGATCGAGTCGTAGTTTGGCCTTTCGAGCCCCCGGATCAGGCCCGTGGCAGGGATAACAGTTTTCCGAAAGAATAGGCTGAATGTCTTGATTAAAGGATAGTTTACTAGGCGCTTTATTTCCTGAGACATGCGAGTGTTCTTGTCCTCGCGCGCCAATTGCAAAAACAAGTCCGCACGTACAAATTCCCAGTGACCACTTCCACCGATGTCGACGTAACTGCCCCTTGAGAAACATCGCTAAAAGGCGACTCGCTCCTAAGCTCCCTGCCTTCGTGCCGTTTAACGGCAAGCTTACTCCCGGGCCCCGCCAAAAGCGATTTGAATAAATCTCATGTCTCGACGCGAGAGCAGGGCGCTGAAATGTCGAGTGCCGGGCCAAGGCAGTGGATTTCGGTGTATACTCCGGGCCAATTCGTAGTGCACAGGTGAGCTTTGACTGAGCCAACCACGTCAAATGTCTGGATTCCCGTTTGTTGTGAACGGGTTATGCGATTTAACGTTTTCATCCAGAAGGACAGTTCGGCTTACGGCGCGCTAGTTTGCGGCGTGTGCAACAAGAATGTCACGTTGGAACTGGAAAAGAGCGTCGATCTGGCCGCCTACGGAGACGGATCTCGGGCGATCAACGTGCTGGGATCGCCGAGGCCGCCCAAGACTGAGCGTCGCAAAGCGGACGACGAACCGTTGAGCGATCAAACCCTCTAACCTGAATCATCGGCAGTATCACTGGCCCAATCGATCATGATTGACCGCACCATTTCTCACTTTCGCATCCTGGAGAAACTCGGTGCTGGAGGAATGGGTGTCGTCTATAAAGCTGTCGACACTCGGCTGGAGCGCTCGGTCGCGCTGAAGTTTCTGCCGGACGGCATGGCGCAGGACTCCCAGGCGCTAGAGCGATTTCGGCGAGAAGCGCTCGCGGCGTCCGCGCTCAATCATCAGGGCATCTGCACCATCTATGACATCGGCGAGCAGGACAATGCGCCATTCATAGCCATGGAGTTCATCGAGGGCGAGACGCTGCGGCAGCACATTAATGGCAAGCCCCTGCCGATCGAGCAGATTCTTGATCTTGGAATTCAGATCAGCGATGCCGTCGACGCGGCGCACAGCAAGGGC
>JGI12635J15846_10001232_pt1 | contig 22355 bp, 20 predicted proteins | sample BlaSpr_A8_OM2_M2_FD_15846 | JGI IMG/M metagenome (IMG submission 15846) | reverse complement strand
ACCGGTGAGAAAGAGCTGATGGTCGGCGTAAGGTTCTCCACATCGAAAACGACTCCGTTTGAGTAATAATCGGTGGGCGTGACCACATAGAAAGTGAACCCTTCAACGTAAGTGAAGAAAGTCGAAAATAGCTGGGCCGTGAGCGCGGTTGGACTCACATAGTTAGCCGGAACAGACTCACACCCATATTCGGTCTCGATGCAAATCACGTCGCCGGAAGCAAAGCCCGTGCCGGTGAAAGTGATCGTCGTAGCAGGGCTGTCAACGTAGACGGCCTGCGGTGAGATGGAAGTAATAAAGGGAGTAGTTTGTGCAGTTGCCGCTGCCGCGATGAGAAGGACAAAAAGCGTTAGGAAGCAGAAAGATTCTTTGACAGTCATGTTAGCTCCTAATTAAGTTGAATTTCTGAGACGGAATCTTTCTTTGATTTCAAAAGCGGGCCATTCTACACCTAGCTCCCCGACCCGCATAGTGTGCAAGTGTTTTCATCTGGTATGCCTGGCAAAGTAACATCGAATACAGATCCTCCTGACTCTTCGGATCGAACTGGTAAGACTCGAAAAAACAGTCAGGCTCGCGCCGGGCCACACCTCGCGCGCGTTCCGCTCGCTTTCCAGTAGAGTAAGAAGTTACCGATACAGCGCTCACAAACGCTGGCCAACAACGAGGAACAGCTTTAGCGTGAAGATACGGTTAGCAGTATGTCTCTTCCTTCTGACGAATTCCATCTGGGCCGGATCGCGCAGCCATCCTGCCAAGCAGGCAGATCCGCTCGACCCTGGCTACGTATTCGCGCTCGCCGCCGCCAATCACTTCCTGCACGCCTGGCAAACCGGAGACGTAGAAAACGGCGTGGTCCTGCTCAGCGACAGCCTGCGACACTCGCAGGATGCCGATCGGGTGGAAGAGTTTTTCTCCAACGTGACCGATCGCGCCTTCGAAATCACGCGCGGCAAAGGCCATTCCGGCCGCTACACTTTTCCCGTCGTATTGGTAACGCCGCGAGGATCATCCCGCATTACGCGCAAATTTTCCGAAATAGTTCTGATCGACGCTGGCAAGAACGACTGGGTGGTAGATAAACTTCCGTAGAACAATTCTTGAACTTTTTCTTTGCAGGAGTTCGCACTTATGAAGCACATCCATAAAGTTGCCGTCCTCGGCGCCGGCACCATGGGCGCCCGCATCGCCGCGCATTTCGCCAACGCAGGCGTGCCTTCCCTGCTCCTGGATATAGTTCCTCCAAATGCGCCTCCCGACGCCGCTGGCCCCGCGCGCAACCAAATCGCCGCTGCCGGACTCGACGGAGCCCGCAAATCCAAGCCCGCCGCCTTTTTCGAGCCTGCGCTCGCCCGCCTCGTGACCGTCGGCAATTTCGACGACGACTTGAAGAAACTGGCCGACGTCGATTGGGTCATCGAAGCGATCGTCGAGAATCTCGAGATCAAACGGGCATTGTTGAGAAAGGTTGAAGCCATCCGCAAGCCCGGAACTATCGTCACCACCAACACCAGCGGCCTTCCCATAGCAAAAATTGCGGAAGGATTTTCTGACGACTTTCGGCGCTCCTGGTTCGGCACGCACTTTTTTAATCCGCCGCGTTATATGCGATTGCTCGAGCTGATCCCCACGCCAAACGCCGACCCCGCACTCATCGATGCCGTCACTCACTTCTGCGACGCGCAACTCGGCAAGGGAGTCGTGCGCGCGAAAGATACTCCTAACTTTATCGGCAATCGCATCGGCACATTTTCCGTGCTCAACGTAATGCGCCTCATGCAGGAGATGGGTCTCTCCATCGAGGAAGTCGACGCGCTCACCGGCCAAGCCGTAGGCTGGCCGCGCTCGGCAACTTTTCGCACCATCGATCTGGTAGGCCTCGACGTGCTCAACCACGTCGTCACCAACATGCTGCAGAACGTGCGCGACGAGCGCAGCGAATTGCAGATTCCAGCATTCTTCCGCCAGATGGTCGAACGCAAATTGCTCGGCGACAAAACCAAAGGCGGTTTCTACAAGAAAGCGAAAAGCGCCGGCCCAGACGACGAGCGCCTGGCTATCGACTGGAAGACGCTCGAATATCATCCGCGCCAAAAGCCAAAATTCGCGGCGCTCGATATGGCAAAAAATATCGAGGATGCTGGAGCCCGTCTCCGCATGTTGCTCGGCCTCGATGGCGCGCCGCAAAAGCCCGACAAAGCCACGACTTTTATCTGGACCGCGCTCGCCGACCTGTGGACCTACTCCGCCAACCGCATCCCAGAAATATCCGATTCCGTAGTCGAGATCGACCAAGCCATGCGCCTCGGCTTCGCCTGGGAGCTCGGTCCCTTCGAACTCTGGGACGTTGCCGGCGTCGAGCCAACTGTGGCGCGCATGAAAAAAGAAGGCCGACCGATCGCGGCCAATGTAGAAAAGCTGCTTGCTTCGGGAAATAAATCCTGGTATGCCGACAATCCAAAGACACCGTCGGGCCGCAAGTACTTCGATCTCGCAACTGGCAGCTGGCAACTGGTAGCCGTTCCCGAAGGAGTCTGGTCCGTCGAAGTCGCCAAGAAAACGAAGCCCAACAGTGTGGTCAAGAAAAATTCCGGCGCATCTCTCATCGACCTCGGCGACGGCGTTGGTTGCATCGAGTTCCACTCCAAGATGAACGCGCTCGGCGCCGACATTATTTCGCTGATCCTCCAAACGCTGAAGCCCGGTGGCCCCGGCGACAACTTCGACGCCTTCGTCATCACCAACGACGCGCAAAATTTTTCCGTAGGCGCCAACCTCATGCTCCTGCTGATGTCTGTTCAAGAAGAAGAGTGGGATGACGTCGACCTGGCCATTCGTCAGTTTCAAGGCATGACGCAAGCGATAAAATTTTCGCCGAAGCCAGTAGTAAGCGCGGGGTTTGGAATGGCACTAGGTGGAGGCTGCGAAATCTCGCTGCACGCCGCCTCCCGCCAACCCCACGCCGAACTTTACATGGGATTAGTCGAAGTGGGCGTCGGCCTGCTTCCGGGCGGAGGCGGTTGCAAAGAAATGTTGCTGCGCGCCGTCGACAGCGCCGCATCGATCCGCCCCAATGGCCGCGGTGAATCGGTCGAATTGATGGAGGCGATGAAGAAGATTTTCGAAATCGTCGCGACCGGCAAAGTCTCCACTTCGGCCGAGGAAGCTCGCGGCATGGGGTTCCTCTCGTCGCCTGACCGCATCACCATGAACCGCGAGCGTGTTCTCTCCGATGCAAAAGCCCGCGCTCTCGAACTGGCGCGCGCCGGCTATGAGCCTCCTATCATGCGCACCGACATCCCCGCACCCGGCGAAAACATTCTCGCCGCGCTCAAGATGGGCGTCTACCTGATGCGGCAAGGCGGCTTCATCAGCGATCACGAGCACAAGCTGGGGACAAAGATCGCTGAAGTCCTTTGCGGAGGAAATGTGACGCCCGGCACTCCGGTGAGCGAACAGTATTTGCTCGATCTGGAGCGCGAGGCCTTCAAGTCCCTGTGCGGCGAAAAGAAAACCCAAGAGAGAATTCAATTCACGCTCAAGACGGGTAAGACGCTAAGAAATTAGATCAGTTTACGAATGGATTCCGCGCGCAGCGCCTTCATCGGCTCGACTGGGGCTGCGCGGCGCGCCGAACTGAATTCCGGCGAGCGGGAAACCCGGCGCCAACGTCGCGCCAATCAGCGCAAGCGGATCAACCGCCGACTCCATCCAATTGACGACGTTAACGACTAAACTACTGATTCTTGAAAACTATACATAAGATTATATCATTTACAATCATATGTTTACTACATATTGACGCTACATGATTAACCCATGTAATATCGCAGCATGGAGGTTACGTAGATGGCATACGTCGAACCGGCCACCGTTTGGGCCCCGAAAGCGTCGATTCGTTCGGTGGAAATTCTCTACAACTCAAGTCCCGGAGGGCCGGGAGGCTGGTCGGTCGCCCGAGTGAACTGGGAAGATGAGGACAAAATCGGAATTCGCTGGAACGGTGGAGACGGTCCCGGCATCGGAAATCCACAATCGCGAGGTAACGCTACATGGTTTATCCTTCCCGACAAATTGAGAGACGTTATTCTTGGTCGAATCGACGAACTCGCGATGAGCGGACCCGGTGGATTGATCGAAGGATATACGGCGATGGCGCAGGATGCAGCCCGCGAACGCGAAGCGGAAGAATGGTCAGAGGGGCTGATCGGCGATGCATCCACGCAGGGGTGAGGTGTGGTGGGTTTCGTTTGATTCCTCGCTTGGGGGAGAAATTCGCAAGACCCGTCCCGCAGTTGTCCTCAGCAACAACGCCGCGAATCTCGCCCTCAATCGCGTGATCGTAGTCCCGCTCACCAGCCAAACGGAGAAGCTTTATCCGGGTGAAGCGCTGGTCACGCTTAACGGCGACCAAAGCAAGGCCAAGGCCGACCAGATCGCGACCGCGTCCAAGCAAAGACTTCGCGACAAGATGGGCACACTTTCCACGAGCGATCTGGCAGCGGTGGAGAAAGCCGTGCTTCTTCAGCTAGGCATTCGCCGCTAAGCGGTGTGTTGATCGTCGGCCCGGGCGCCGCGCTTACTTCGACAGCGCCCGATCCGCCGAGAACGCCCCCGCCCCGCGCAACAACAGCGCCGCGGCGACGGCAATCGCCAGCAGATGATATTCGAATCCCTCGCCCTTCTGGTTTCCCGCCCAGTTCATAAAGAATCCATTCGGCAGGTGAACCATGAAGACCGCCCCGATCATCTCGACGCCGATTCCGAGAGCGGCAATGCGCGTCAGCAATCCGACAATCAATCCAAGTCCGCCAAAGAACTCGGTGCATATGATCAGCAACGCCACCGGAGCGGGCATGCCCATGTGCTCCAAGAACCCCATGGTGCCGTGAAATCCATAACCTCCAAACCAACCCAGCATCTTTTGCGCCCCATGCGCAAAAAATACTATCCCCAGCACCAGACGCAAAATGGTCAAAGCCAAATCATTGCTCGTGTTCATCAGCCGCTTCAACATTATTTCCTCCTCGATGAAGTTCGCCGCAACCGGCGTCTTCGGGACAATTGTCGTTACAACGACTTTCACCGTTCGATTCTCTGCGCTTCACGCGCGACTCACTTTTTCCGCAGCCCGCCGCGTCGACTCGTCATCGCACAACAAGGCGGATCCCGCAACCGGGGTATAATTTCCCCACAAGACTTCGTGAAGGATGGTACAAGCGAAAATGTCCCCAGACAATGGTGGTTCGACCCATGGAGTGAATGGCAACGGTATAAACGAGGTTCTAAAACCGCGAGCCGAGTGGCTGGCCAAGCGCAAGGCTGAAAACAAAGACGGCAACTTCTCCGAGATGCACTACGCGCGCCAGGGCGTCATTACCGAAGAAATGCAATATATCGCCCACCGCGAAAAGATCACACCGGAACTAGTGCGCGACGAAGTCGCCCGCGGCCGCATGATCATCCCGGCGAACATCAACCATCCCGAACTCGAGCCCATGGCCATCGGCGTCGAATCGCTCTGCAAAATCAACGCCAACATCGGCAACTCCGCCGTCACCTCGAACGTCGACGAAGAACTCAAGAAGCTCCACACCGCCGTCCACTACGGAGCCGACACGGTCATGGATCTCTCCACCGGCGGCGACATTCCGACCATTCGCGAAGCCATCATCCGGCACTCGCCCGTTCCCATCGGCACCGTTCCAATCTACGAAGCCATCTCCCGCGTCAAGCGCGTAGAAGATCTCAACAAGAACGTAATGCTGGAAGTGATCGAAGAGCAAGCGCAGCAGGGCGTCGATTACATGACCATCCACGCCGGTGTTTTGATTCAATACGTGCCCATGGTCTCCAAGCGCATCACCGGAATAGTGAGCCGAGGCGGCGCCATCCTAGCCCAATGGATGACGCACCATCACAAACAGAATTTTCTCTACGAATGCTTCGAAGACATCTGCAAGATCTTCGCGAAGTACGACGTAAGCTTCTCCCTCGGAGACGGCCTGCGCCCCGGTTGCCTGGCGGATGCCAGCGACGAAGCCCAGTTTGCCGAGCTGAAAACTCTAGGCGACCTGACGCGCATCGCCTGGAAGCACGATGTGCAAGTAATGATCGAAGGCCCCGGCCACATCCCCATGCACAAGATTAAGGAGCAGGTAGAAAAAGAAAACGAGTGGTGCGACGAAGCTCCGTTCTACACCCTAGGCCCGCTGGTCACCGACATCGCTCCCGGTTACGACCACATCACGTCTGCGATCGGAGCGGCCATGATTGGATGGTACGGCGCGTCGATGCTCTGTTACGTGACGCCGAAAGAGCATCTGGGCCTGCCCAACGAAAAAGATGTAAAAGACGGAATCATCGCCTACAAAATCGCCGCCCACGCCGCCGACGTAGCCCGCCAGCGTCCGGGAGTCCGCGACCGCGACGACGCGCTGAGTTATGCCCGCTATAAGTTCGATTGGGAAAAACAGTTCGAGTTATCGCTTGATCCCGAGACGGCCCGGTCGATGCACGACGAGACTCTGCCGGAGGAGGGATATAAGACTGCGGCGTTCTGCTCGATGTGCGGCCCCAAGTTCTGCTCGATGAATTACTCGAACAAAGTAGACGAGTATAACAAGCAGGTGCATGGGCTGGAGAAAAAGGATTACTCGGAGCTGGTGGAGAAGCTGGTTACAATTAAGTAACTAACATCAAGCAACTAGCACCTAATAACTAACCTCGATGGGCGCATACTCTTTTCGCTCATAAACCATCGGGGGTGCCCCATCCTCGTGTCTGCGTTCCATGCGCAATGTTCCCTGGCACTCCCCGTTTATAGAATCTCGCCGAGAGCGCCCCCGATCCCGCCCCGGAGAACCTCGCGCAGGCTGCAACTCCAGCGATACGAGCATTAAAACCGGGCCATCGGGGCTTGCGCATCTTTCCGGTAATGGTTCTTGTTTTTATTTCTGAATCCTTCCGGATTGCGAACAAAAAGACATTATCAATTGGAGCTAAAGAAGGCTTTAGCGCGCCTAAAGAATATCGAAGCTATGCCGATTAAGAGACTGTGACCCGCGGGAAAACCCGCGAGAAACCCATGCATTGCTGTATGCACCAAGAAGGTGGAAAGCCAGAGCTGGACTGGAAGTAGTCGTCCTTGAATTGGAGCAATAAGCCACGAAACCTAATCGTTCCAACGGAAGTAGAGAACTTCGTTTCCTGATCGAAGCCGGAACAACCGTCGAGCTGTGCAAGAATAACGAAATCTTTCGTGCCACCACGGCGAATATGAGCAGAAGTGGTGTGTTCTGCGCTTCGAAGAACCGGTTCAACTAGCGGTGGGCGATCGAGTGAATTGCGAATTCAGGATCCTGCACGATGCCGACAAGCCACTTCCTTATTGGGGTGTGGGAAATGTCGTCCGCGTAGAGGGCTGTCTCGTCGCAGTCGAGTTCAGGGGCATCGGCTTTTCTCCATTGAGATCCGAATCCGACGGCACAACCGCGCTCGTATGAATCAGAAGCAAGCGCAAGAAATGCCGTTTGCCGCTACTGCAGCGGAATTCCCGGATACCATCCGCTCTTGGCCAGAAACGCCTTTGGATCGTTCATCTCCAGAATTTCGCGGAAGGCTTGGCGTTTATCGGCGGAATGCTGGTAATAGGATTTGACGATGCGATATCCGACCCAATAGCCGAGGTCGCCCGGCTTTTCCCGCGTTCCGTTGTAAAGCCATTTGGAAATGTCGGTCTTGTCTTCGTCCGGGACGAACGCCGTCTCGATTTCTTTTTCGCGCCCCTTCATCGTGCCTACGAATTGGTAGGACGAGATCTCTCCGGAAATCAACTCGGCTGCGAAGTCAGCCGCTCCTTCGATCAGGGACATCTCGAGCACCGTGGGATGCTCGTCATCGGCCAGAGCCCGTGCCTGTTGGACGTGCGTATATTCATGAGCGATCACGTTTACAAAACGGTCTTCAACATTAGGATTCATCCAGTTGGTCGCGCATAAGGCCTCAAGGCCGATTTGGACGCCAAAGGCAGGGCTCCCCACGCCCACGGGTTTCCCCCGTCCCACCGCGATCGTGACCGGCGGAAATTTCGCCGGCGGATATAGATCGCGAAGTTTGAGCATCGCGGCCTGCACGCGTTCGCGGACTTGAGGCAAAACGGCCATGCAACGCTTGGCATCCGAATAGATCTCAGGATGCTCCGTCAAGGTCTTGGCAATCGAAGTCCCAGAAACGTTTCGCACCTTGGCAAGATGATGAAGTCCATCCGAACCCGGATCAATATAGTCGTGCTGAAGCAGATCGGCAGTCGGATGTCCGCCCGCAGCGTCGTAGACCTTATAGAAGCGCTCGACGTCGTCGATCTGGATGAGTGGCCCAGTAGCCGGAACCGAGGTCGCCGATTTCGCACTCTGCGCCGCTCCTGAGATCGCCGAAACGGCTAAGGCGACAGTGAACACGACGATTCCAACGCCGACTTTCATGCTCCCTCCGATGGCTTGGCCGAACGAGATGCAAGGCCTTCGGCTTCGCGCGACCTAATCGTTTGCGCGATCCATGACCTTTGCGAAAGCGCCGAACCAAGCATAACAATCATTACGAACGAGAGTAACGTCCACGCTTGGACCAGCGGGAAATGACGATAAAATGTAGCCCAGTCAAAGGAGATTTGGGCCCCGATGCTGCAGTACGACGAACTGCTTAAGGAATTTGAGGCAAACGAACGATCCTCAAAAGGGTCGCTGGCTCTGATGGAGCAGGTTGCGCAACGGCTCCACGAATCCATGACTCGCTACAACTGGGTCGGCTTTTATCTCATGGACACGTCCACTCATGATGCACTGGTGCTTGGCCCCTACCGCGGCAGCTTTATGCCCACCCTGCGCATTCCTCTCGATAAAGGATTGTGCGGCGCCGCGGCCAGATCCGGAAAGACAGTAGTCGTCAATAATGTGAAAGCGGACTCACGCTATCTTGGGTCGGACCTGGTGAAAGCGAATATCGTCGTACCGATCTTCAGCAAGAAACGAGTGACGGCCGAGCTGTGCATCGAGAGCTACTTTGCAGACACGTTCACTCTGCGCGAACAACAATTTATAGAGTCCTGCGCCGCGCAGGTCGGCCTTGCGCTAGAGAAAGACGGCGTAGGCTCAGCATAGGAAGAGGAATGCTCACCGCTGCTTGGCCTTCTGCTTGGGCCTTTTGGTCTGCGGCTTCGAGAGCGGCTTGTAGCGACTGTCCAGATAGACGACGGTATTCGGAGCGATCAGATCAGCCTCGTGCCTGGTTGAACCCTTGGGACGACCAGCGACCGGACGATTAGTGCTGGGTGTATCAACCGTCGCGACTTTCTCGGACATTCCGCTGTTCGGCGTGCTTGCGCTGCCGGGAATTGCCGGGGTCGACGCGGTTGTAAAGCTGCCGTCGGAAGCCTTCGCGGTCTGGCGGACAGCGAAGGCGAGAAACAAAGCGAGCAGCACTATGGCGGCAAGCGTTAAGGCCGCAGGCAGCACCGATTTGCGACCGACAGTGCGATCAACAATCTGCGGCTTCCACGTCGGCAGGACTACGGCCGGCCCGGCAAAAGGCAGGGCAATCGACGAGGTCTGGCGGGCAAAATAGCTTAGCGGTTCATCGGGAATCTCGCGCGAGGTTATTGCCGCGGGCATGGCTTCGGCCAACGTGCTCTCCAACTCCGCCGTGGCAGAGGGCGACAAAGGCAATTGACCTTCTGACGGATCTTCTGACGGATCTTGGGGTGGAGACAGATGCGCCGCTTTGTCGCTCGGGAGATTGGTGCGGAATTCGAGATCGGGCCCTGTTTCTTCGAACGGGGAAACGTAATGCGGTGCTGGGTAAGAAGAGTCCGCACCCGCTTCCATCTCGGCGATACTCGGGGCCACGTTGATGACGACGGGATTCTCCACGGGCTGCGTGTCGCTAAACACGGGCATCGTGAGCATGACCTCTTCCATCGGCAGCTTCACACGATGGACGAAGTCCAGTGCGGCGATGCGCTGGCCTTCGTGCGCTGTCAGGCTCGCAACCAGCTGATCGCCGGATTGGGCGTCGACCCGCAATTCGAGGTCAGCAAAATTATTGGGAACAGAATCGGGAGAAACGATCTCTACCGCATAACCGCGGCCGAGCAGATGAAACGCCAATTCTCGCGCGCAGAGATTAGAGTGCGTGATAATTCTAGCCAGTGCCATGACTCTCCTCCCCCCGGAAAATGAGTCGGCTATTGGATGCAGAGGCGCTCGATTGCGACTATTTATATTGTTGCAAAACTGAAGCGGCGCGGTTTAGCGCCAACGCCAGAACTGCAATCTGCTGCGTAGTCCGGTCTAAATCGCCGCGATCAATCGCTTCATTGACACCGGGGATCACTACCGCCGCGTAGCCCGTGTACTGGCCGGGGGCGTATATCGCATGATGGTACCATGGCCGGTTGGGCAATCCTTCTGGAATCAGAAGGGCGCGTTCGGCCTGCCTCAGCGCGGCGTTGAGGCGATCGGGCGTGGCGGGCAGCTTCCGCTGCTTTTGCAGAATTTTGCCGCCAGCTTCCTGCAGGTGGCGGGCGGCTTCGACGGCTGGGGCAAAATCGGGCGCCTTGTCTCCGAACCGGTCTTTCCCTTTATTCCTGGCCGCATCGAGGTAGACCAAAATTTCCTTTCCGTAGACTTCGTAGTCATAGGGCAGCACGTCGGCATCGGACATGCGCAGGACTTCCATACCGAACATGCGCGCCATCTCCTGCTCATAGAGGAAGTCGGGGTCGCCGAACTTCTTGAACCATGTGAAATCGTCGAAAGTTGAATGATAAACGCCGTAATCGCCCGAAGAACTCATGTCCGTGGAGGGTATGCCGAGGTGCTGGAGAAAGACGGAATAATCGGAGCCGCTGCCTAGATCGCCGACTGAGACGTCACTTTGAGCGGCGTTCGGCGGCGAGCGGAAGGTGGCCGTCTCCTGGGAGCGATTGCTTTCGGGATTCGGCTGGCTCGTCTTCTTCCACCCAGCGTAAACGGTTCCACCTTGCGGCGAAGGAACGGCCTTCGAAATCTCGCGGATGAATTCCTTGAGCGTGGGAGTTCCCGACGCCCCGAACTTCTTGCCAGCCACGGCCACGTCCATGTTGAAGTAGGCGGCCGCGTTGCTGAGTTCCTGGGCGTGATCTTCGCCCCACTCGGTCGAACCGATCAGGCCTTCTTCTTCGGCGTCCCAGCTTCCGAAGACGATGGTGCGCTTCGGCTTCCAGCCTGATTTCAGTAAGACACCCAGGCCGTGAACGGCCTCGAGCATCGACGCGGTGCCGCTGTTGGGATCGACAGCTCCGTAGACCCAGGCGTCACGATGATTGCCGGCTACGACCCACTCATCAGGCGACGAAGTGCCGCGGACTTTGCCAATGACATCCCAAATCGTGCGGAATTGGTAATCCTGCTTGAGGTGCATCTTGACCTTCGAAGGCCCAGGACCCACGTGATAAGTGAAGGGCAGCGCGCCCTGCCACTCGCGCGGCGAGGCGGGGCCGCCGAGGTGCTCGAGGATGGGTGCGGCGTCCGCGTAGGAAAGAGGAGTCACGGGAATTTTCGGCAACTGCTCGGAATCGGCGGGAGCGATGCGCTTCGAGTCGGGCAGCGAGGGAGTAGAGGCGATGCCGGGAGTGGTGGGGTCGCCGGGAAATTGGAACATGTAGCCGATCGATCCGCGCTGAACGCCGGTAGCTGGGCGCCACGGACCTTTCGGATAGGCGTCACCGCGATAGTAGCCGTCATCTTTCGGATCGGAATAAATAATGACAGCGGCAGCGCCGCGCTCCTGCGCGACGAAGGCTTTGACGCCACGGAAATTCTCTCCGTAGCGGACGATAACGATCTTGCCGCGCACGTCGACGTTCATCTGCTTGAGCTTGTCAAAGTCGGCGGGCGAGCCGTAGTTAGCGTAGACGACCTCAGCCTCGGCATCCCCGGATGGCGACATGGCATTGTAGGGCGTGACAACGCGACGGTCGTCCTGAAAGGGATCGTCGTCAACGTGCTCGCGCTGCGGGCCGTGCATCTCGACCCCGGGAGGCGCGGTCATGTCGACGCGAATCTCGGTGGGGTAATTCATCCAGACTTTGTATTCGACGATACTAGTGTCGAGGCCGGCGTCTCGAAATTTCTGGGCAACGTATTCGGCGGTGGCTTTGTCCTCGGGAGAGCCAGCGATGTGTGGCGCCTGGGTCAGGATGCGCAGGTGCTCTTCCGCGAGTTTGGCATCAGGCACGGCAAGGAACGTCTTTTCGATTTCAAGTTCGCCGGCCACGTCACGAAAGCCGCTGATGACCCAGCTTTCGGGCTGGTTATCTTTATCGGCGTTTTTATTCTTATCTTTGTCGTTGGCGGCATCGACGGCTCGAGGGGTAGAACCTATCAGCACGAAGAACAGGAGGGACGCTGCTAGAAGTTTCATGAAGTTCCTTGGGGTTGATTCTCCGAACCGCTGCGATTCAGATGCTTGCAATGCCGCGGACCTGGGTAGAAAATCCGCAGGACTGAAGATTGTATCGTGCCAAGGGAGTCGGCTGCCGAACGCGTTACACTAAATAGGTATGACCATCTCTTCAACGGCTCGTTTTTCTGATCGGGTGGAGAATTACATCCGCTATCGTCCGGGATATCCGCCTGAAGTTCTCGGCCTGCTGCGCGCGGAATGCGGCTTGCAGCCGAGTCACATCGTCGCCGACGTCGCTTCCGGCACAGGCATGTTCACACGGCTTCTTCTGGAGAATGGGAATTCCGTGTTTGCTGTCGAGCCCAACGCGGAAATGCGCGAAAGCGGTGTGCAGCAGATGGAATCTTATAGACGGCTCGTGTCCGTGACAGGAACGGCGGAGGAGACGACGCTTGGCTCAGCTTCCGTCGACTTCGTGACCGCTGCGCAGGCAGCGCACTGGTTCGATCTGCCGCGTGCCCGCGCGGAGTTCGTGCGCATTCTGCGGCCGGGCGGATGGTGCGTGCTGATCTGGAATGAACGGCTCACCTCATCGACAGCTTTCTTGCGCGAATATGAGCAACTGCTGCTGACCTACGGCACGGACTACGAAGAAGTGCGCCACGAAAAAACCACGGCCATGATCCATGAATTTTTTGCGCCCGCTCCGTGCGAGGAGCGCGCTTTTAGCCTGCGACAGCGGTTTGACTACGACGGCGCGGCGGGACGGCTGTTATCTTCTTCGTACGCGCCACTCGAGGATCATCCCCAATATGCCCCGATGATGCAGGAGTTGCGGCGGATCGTTCAAACGCATGCCGTGGACGGGACAATCGACTTTGAATATACGACGAGGGTGTATTACGGGCAGTTGTGATTTGTAATTGCTGATTTGCGATTTGTAATCGCATGAGCATTAGGTTTTAAAATTACCAACTACAAATCATCAATTACAAATTCCCATGTCTGATCCCAAATCTTTCCACATGTCTCCCGAGGAGTTCCGCCGCCAGGGCCACGCGGTTGTGGACTGGATCGCCGACTACCATTCGCGGATCGAAAGTTTTCCCGTCCTTTCGCGCGTGCAGCCGGGAGAAATTCGCGCTCAATTACCGCCCAGCGCTCCGATGCAGGGCGAGGCTTTCGACGCGATTCTTGCCGACATTGATCGCGTCGTACTTCCCGGGATCACGCACTGGCAGTCGCCGAATTTCTACGCGTATTTTCCGGCGAACGCCTCTGGGCCGGCCATTCTCGGCGACCTCATTTCCGCCGGACTGGGCGTGCAAGGCATGCTGTGGTCGACGAGCCCGGCGTGCACGGAAGTTGAAACGCACGTGCTCGATTGGCTGGTGCCAATGCTGGGGCTGCCGGAGAGATTTCTTTCCACCAGCAGCGGCGGCGGAGTGATTCAAGACACGGCCTCCAGTGCCACTCTCTGCGCGCTTCTCGCGTCTCGCGAGCGATCGACAAAGTTCGCGAGCAATCACAAAGGCTGCGATGGACGCCTGGTCTCCTATTGCTCTACCCAAACCCACTCGTCCATCGAAAAGGCGGTGAGGATCGCGGGCATGGGTTCCGACAACCTGCGGCAGATCGAAGTGGATGAAAACTTCGCCATGCGACCCCAAGCACTCGCCCGTCAAATTGAGCGCGACATCAAGGCCGGCCTCACTCCCTGCTTCGTATGTGTAACAGTGGGCACGACCTCATCGAACGCGATTGACCCGGTGCGCGAGATTGCCCGCATCTGCCGCGAACACAATCTCTGGCTCCACGTCGACTCAGCCATGAGTGGCACCGCTGCCCTGTGCCCGGAGTTTCGCTTCATCCACGATGGGGTGGAATTCGCCGACAGCTACATTTTCAATCCGCACAAATGGATGTTCACTAACTGCGATTGCAATGTTTTCTACGTCGCCGACCGCAAGCAGCTTATTCAGACGCTATCGGTTCTGCCCGAGTACCTGCGAAACCAGGCTACCGAGTCCGGTGCGGTTATCGACTATCGCGACTGGCACGTCCCACTCGGCCGCCGTTTTCGTTCGCTAAAACTCTGGTTTGTGATTCGGCATTACGGGATTGAAGGCTTGCAGCATCATATTCGCGAGCATGTAAGACTGGCGCAGGAGTTCGCCGGTTGGGTGCGCAACGATTCACGTTTCGAAATCGCCGCGCCCCAGGTTCTCAATCTAGTCTGCTTTCGGCTGCGATCGGGAGATCCTTCCAATCAAGATCAGGCCAATCAAGTTTTGATGGAGCGGTTGAACGCCAGCGGTGATCTTTTTCTCACCCATACCAAGCTCGATGGCAAATTTACGCTGCGGCTTTGCGTCGGGCAAACGAACACGCAGGCGCGTCATGTCGAACGCGCGTGGCAGTGCATTGTCGAAGAGACCGCGAAGTTGGAAAACTCCTAAAGCGTCGCGCGCTTGCGATTCGCGATACAGTGTAAGGAATGCCACGAGAGATTTCAGCGGGTGGGGTAGTGCTGCGGGAGATTTCTGGGGTGTGCCATGTAGCACTGATTGAACCTCACAAGACTGAACTCCACCTAGAAGAAAAGCCGGTTGACGGCGCCAAAGCGGCTGTCTCGCCGGCAAAGTCACTGCGCAAGCGCAGCCGCGCCGTGCTGGCGCTTCCCAAAGGCCTGGTGGATCGAGGCGAAAAAGCGCAAACCGCTGCTATACGCGAAGTGCGAGAGGAAACCGGAATTGTCGCCGAGCCGGTCGCCAAGCTCGCCGACAATAAGTACGTTTATGTACGCACATGGGGCGACGGCGAACGCGTTTTCAAGATTGTCAGTTTTTATCTGATGCGTTATGTGTCAGGAGAAATCGACGACCTCGCTCAGGAGATGAGAATCGAAGTGAAGCGGGCGCTGTGGGTTCCGCTGAGCGAGGCGGGCAAACAGATTGCCTACAGCAATGAACGCAAGGTGCTGCGCGAGGCCCAGGAATATGTAGAAGCCAAGGGGCTCTCTAGGTAAGAATCTCGGCGTCGATCAAGCGCTTCTCTTCTGGCGTAAGCTCTCGCACCGCGCCCTTCCTTAGGTCACCTAGTTCCAGCGGTCCGATCGACACCCTTACTAAACGCAAGACACGAACCCCCATCCCCGCCAGCAGATGACGAATTTGGCGGTTCTTGCCCTCATCCAACGTGATTTCCAGCCAGCTATTCTTGTTGCCGTGGCGCAGCAGGCGCGCCGCCTTAGCGCGCAAATGTTCTCGGTCGGCCAAAGAGGCGCTGCCTGTGACTTCCGCGCCCGCGCATTCGCGAATTATTTTCGCGAGCAGACTATCGTCGGCTACGCAGTCCACCTGCACGTGATATTTTTTGTCCAAATGACTGCAGGGGTCGGTGATCTTGGCCGCCCACTCCGAATCATTGGTCAAGAGCAGCAGGCCTTCGCTCGCCTTATCCAATCGGCCGACGGGCCCGACCCACGGCCAGCTCGCGTCCAGCAGATCGTAAACTGTCTCGCGTCCTTTTTCGTCAGACGCGGTCGTCACCAGGCCCCGCGGCTTATTCATGGTCAGGTAGATTGGCGGCTTCTTGCCGAGTGGCGATCCGTCGATCTCAATCTCGTCAACGATACGGCCGTTGCGCACTCGCACCGCAGCTTCAGGGTCTCGAGTGATACGCCTGTTGAGAGCGACACGCCCGGCGCGAATCGAAGTGCTCGCCTGCGAACGGGAGCAATAGCCCAGCTTCGAAAGCGCTCGCGCCAAGCCGACGTGTTTGTGTGGAGTCACGATCCCTATGCTAAATGGCTGACCGTCGCGCCAACTTGGCAACCTCGCTCTTTCTTCGCTACACCCCCGGTTTTAACGCTATCCACGGCGCTCTCTCACGCATATAATGTGGCGATTTCGCAGGCCCGAATTTCGCTGCATCGGAGGCCTATTTGCTCTTGTCACTTGACACTCGAGAGGTTGGACGCGTCACCGTCGTGCATTGCAAGGGACGAATTATTGGCGGGCGCGAGAGCGAATCTTTGCGCTCGCACCTAGCCTGGTTGTTACACACGCGACGTTCGTTCGTTCTCCATCTGGGCGAGGTTGGATTCATCGATAGCACCGGGCTCGGCACCATGGTTCGCGCGCTGACCAGCGCACGGCAAGCGCGCGGAGAGTTGAAGTTGTGCAATGTGCCAGATTTTGTCCGTAGAGTTTTAGAAATGTCTCGCCTGACGAGTGTTTTCGACGTGCACGAATCAGAAGAGAAAGCGGTGGAAGCGTTTTACCGTCCCGGTGCTCGCGTCGAAGCGCCGGTGTCGAAGGGCCGCAGCGTGTTGTGCCTCGACTCCAATGCCGACGTGCTCGCCTACTTGCGCGAACTGTTGCACCGCGCCGGATACGACGTCCAGAGCAGTATGCGGATGGGCGACGCGCTGCTTTTGATGCGCATCACGCATTTCGATCTGCTGCTGGTGGGACCCGACATGACCGCGTCTCCGGCAAAGCCGCCGGCATTTCAAAATGCGTGCGCGCGGCTGCCGGTGATCGAACTGGGCAACGAGTTTTCCACCAGCGATGCGGGTGAAGCGGGTGCCCGACTGCTGGAGACGATCGAAGCTTGGCTCGCCTCGAAGACCGCTTGAGGCAAACTTCCAGGTCGATCCAAATCGCCTGATGTGCGTCGACTTTCCTGGGCAGGGGATCCAGCGACCGCGACCGCTCAGACTCTGAGCAATCTGGCATCCCCGGCTCTCGCTTTTTTGAAGATGGATTATCATGGTGCTTCCCCCCTGGAAAGGACAAAATCAGGTGATGGTCGCGCGAGAAACCCCACCCGCACACGATCTGGGCTCACTGCGCATCCATGAAGGGCAGCGCAAGGGCGGCAGAGCGGGGAAAGTTCTTGCCATTTTATTTGGGCTTGTGATTATCCTCGCTGGCGTTGGGGCCAGTGTCTACGCGTTATTAGACGGGAAACCAAGCGTAGAAGTAATCACGGCGCGAAAAGCCGTCGGGCCCGGAAGCCGCGAGGCGTTGCTGAACGCTACCGGATATGTGACCCCGCGCCAGCGGGCGACGATCGCTGCCAAAATCACAGGCCGCGTGACCGGAGTTTTCTTCGACGAAGGCACGCATGTGCACCAAGGCCAATTGCTCGCCACGCTTGACGATGCCGATGCCCAGAGAGCTCTGGGGTCCGCCAAAGCGGATCGCGACTCGACCAAAGCTGCGATCGCCGACTATGAAGTGCAACAGAAGAATGCTCGCATTTTGCTCTACCGCACCGAGCAACTTCAAAAAGCCGGCGTTGAACCACAAGAGCAATTGGATAACGCGCGCACCTCTGTCGAAAGTCTTCAGGCGAAAATTGATCTGGCCAAAGCCCAAGCGGCGGCGTCCGAAGCCCGCATTCAGGAGGCGCAGCAAGCCGTTGACAACTGCACCATTCGCGCGCCTTTCGACGGCATCGTTGTCTCCAAGGACGCGCAAGTCGGTGAGATGGTGTCTCCAATCTCTGCGGGCGGCGGCTTCACGCGCACAGGTATCGCCACAATTGTGGACATGAACTCGAATGAAATTGAGGTCGACGTGAACGAGGCCTACATCACGCGAGTCAAGCCGGGCCAGCAGGTCACTGCGATTCTCGACGCCTATCCCGATTGGGAGATTCCGAGCCGCGTGCGCACGATTATCCCCAGCGCCGACCGCCAAAAAGCTACCGTGAAAGTGCGCATTTCGTTTTTGAAGCTTGATCCGCGCATCTTGCCCGACATGGGAATTAAAGTGACTTTCCTCGGCGATGAACCATCCAGCAAGGATCTTGCCGCCACACCTGCGATTCTTATACCTCAAAGGGCGGTGCGCGACGATGACGGCAAGAAAGTTGTATTCCTGGTCAGGGGCGACACAGCAGAGCGGCGCGCAGTTACGCTGGGCGGAAATCGCGGCACTGAGATCGAGGCGATGGCTGGTTTGGCGGTTGGCGATTCGGTGATCGTCAGCGGACCAGCAAATCTGCATGACGGCGAAAGAATTCAGATCAAGAAATAACTGGCAGAGATAGCAAAGATAATTAAGGGAGCAGCGATATGGTGCAAGTCGATGGCACTGGGAAAACTAATAGCCAGATTCAGGTGCGTGGGCTGGACAAAACCTACCGCCGAGGAGGCGAAGAAATCCACGTTCTCCAGGGCTTGAATCTCGACGTCGAGAAGGGCGATTTCGTCGCCTTCATGGGACCAAGCGGCTCCGGCAAGACCACGCTGCTGAATTTGCTTGGCGGACTCGACGTGCCGACGCGCGGAAGCATAACGGTCGCGGGGGACGAAATCACGCACATGTCGGCGAGCAAGCTGACTACGTGGCGGGCTCGGCATGTTGGCTTCATTTTTCAGATGTATAACCTCATCCCCGTGCTGACGGCCCTTCAGAACGTAGAACTGCCGCTGCTCTTGACCAGCCTCTCCAAAGCGGAGCGCCGCAAGCATGTGGAGACGGCGCTCGGCATTGTTGGGTTAGCGGAACGGATGAACCACTATCCGCGCCAGCTCTCCGGTGGGCAGGAACAACGCGTCGCTATTGCGCGCGCCATTGTTGCCGATCCTACGTTTTTGCTGTGCGACGAACCGACGGGCGATCTCGACCGCAAAAGCGCGGACGAAATCATGGATCTGATTCATCGTCTGGTGAAGGAGTACAGCAAAACCGTGCTCATGGTAACGCACGATCCGCTGGTCGCGAAGCGCGCCGATCTCACGCTGCACCTCGAGAAGGGCGTACTGGTCGAGGCCGGCGAATCACAGGAAGTCCCTGCTGGAGGCGCGGCATGAAATTCCGCGGGCTGATTTTCGCCAATCTCTTTCGCAAAAAACTGCGGCTGATCCTCACGGTCGGGTCCTTCGCGGTTGCGCTCTTTCTTTTTGCTTTCCTCGCCGTAGTGCGTGGGGCATTCAATCGCGGGGCGGATATTGCGGGCGCGGATCGCCTCGTCACCATCAATCGCGTCTCCATCATTAACCCGCTGCCGCTCGCCTATCGCGACAAGATTCAGCGCATCCCGGGAGTCAAGTATGTCACGCACAATAATTGGTTCGGCGGCGTGTATCAGGAGGAAAAAAACTTCTTCCCGCAGTTCGTGATCGACGTTGAAAATCAAAGAAAAGTCATGACCGAGTTGGTCGTTCGCGATGACCAGTGGCAGAACTTCGTCAAGGATCGCCAGGGCGCAATTGCCGGCGCGAAGACGGCCGAGCGCTTCGGCTGGAAAATTGGCGACCGCATTCCCATCAAGAATGCCAGCTACGGTAATACCGGAACCTGGGAATTTATTCTCGACGGCATCTATCACAGTCAGCACGCGGGCGGCGACGAGAGCCAGTTCTGGTTCCAGTGGGATTACTTCGAAGAGCGTGTGCCGGAGACGTTCAAGGGGAATGTCGGTTGGTATGTCGTAAAACTCGATAGCCCCGACGATGCCGTGAGGGTCGCGAAGGCGATCGATGACATGGCGGCTAACTCTTCCTTCGAAACGAAAACAGAAACCGAATCCGAGTTTGCCGCCAGTTGGGTCAAACAATTCGGAAACATCCAATTTCTTATCCTGACCATCGGCACTGTGGTGTTCTTCACGCTGTTGCTCGTTACCGGAAACACCATGGCGATTTCAGTGCGCGAGCGCGCCGGTGAGCTTGCCGTTCTCAAGGCAATCGGTTTCAGCGATCGCTGGGTTCTCTTTTTTGTGTTGGCCGAGTCTCTTATTATTGCGGCGGTGGGCGGACTTCTCGGCCTCGGGCTTGCGTTACTCGCCATCCCGGCTCTGGGCGCGGCTCTGAATGGACTGCTTCCCACGCTCGTCTTGTCTCCTGAAATTCTTTCGCTCGGCCTCTTGACCGCTTTAGTTGTCGGAATCGTGAGCGGACTGCTACCCGGAATCGGCGCCATGCGCATGCGCGTTGTCAATGCGTTAAGGAGGGTTTGAAATGGCCATCCCCATCGTCTACAACATCCGCAGCGTGAAGGCTCGCTGGACGTCTTCCATCGTTGCCGTACTCGGAATTGCCGGAACCGTCGGCGTCTTTGTGGCGATGCTGTCCCTGGCGCGCGGCTTCAGGGCGACCCTGGTCTCTTCCGGTTCTCCTGACAACGCTATCGTCATGCGCGCGGGGGCAACCTCGGAGATGATGAGCGGAATTAAACTGGAGGACATCAAAATTCTTCAAGACGCACCAGGCGTTGCCCATGCCTCCGATGCACCCCTGGTAACCTCTGAAGTCGTGGTAGTCGCGCCTTTCCCCTTACGGTCTACCGGCACCGACGCCAATGTTCAGGTTCGCGGCGTCTCCGCCAACGTTCTGACCATTCGCAGAAACGTCAAGATCGCTCAGGGTCGAATGTTTCAACCGGGGCTGGCGGAACTGATTGTCGGAAAAAACGCGAGCAGCAGCTATTCCGGCTTAACCCTCGGGAACACGGTGAATTTTGGAGGCGGTCACTGGCAGGTGGTTGGTATCTTCGACGCCGGTGGCAGCTCTTTCGATTCGGAGGTCTGGTGCGATGCGCGCGTGCTTGACGACGTGTATAAGCGGCCCAGCAATATTTTCCAATCCGCCACCGTGCATCTGAATTCGCCCGACAGCTTTCAGCAGTTCAAGGATGCAGTAACTACCGACCGCCGCCTCAACTTCGACGTGACCCGCGAAATCGACTATTACGCCAAACAATCCACCACTATGACTCGCCTAATTACTATTCTCGGCGGACTGGTGGCCTTCGTTATGGCGATTGGCGCGGTGTTTGGCGCGCTCAATACCATGTACTCGGCTGTGTCCGAGCGCGGCCGTGAAATCGCCACCATGCGCGCTCTCGGCTTTGGCGGAGGCGCCGTCGTCTTCTCATTCCTGGTGGAGGCACTCTTGATTTCATTCATCGGAGGCGTCATCGGCTGCATCGCCGTCCTGCCCTTGAACGGTCTCACCACCGGCGCAATGAACTGGCAGACTTTCTCGCATCTGGCCTTCGCCTTCCGCATTACACCGGTGCTGTTATTGGGCGGCATAATCTTTGCGTTGCTGATGGGTCTACTCGGAGGCTTGCCTCCGGCGATGCGCGCTGCCTGGCGCCCTGTGGCCGTTGCCCTCCGCGAACTGTAGTCGGGGCAAATCCCTCTGGGTTGCATAATCTTGCGATGCATAATTTTTCAAAAGGAACGCTCGACGGCGCATCCAGCCCATTGTTTTACGCACTCTGTCTTACGGGCTCCCGCCACTTAATCGAAGCGACCGTGAACTCCGCTGAGCACAGCCCCTCGGGCAGCTTTGCCTGCACGACATTCATGTGGGCCATGATTACGATGTCGGGCAGGGATATTGTCTTGCAGCTAATGCGCCACATCTAGAACCTCCCGCTCTTGGTGAGTGTTGCCATGCCCAAGCCTGAAAATCGAGCTCGGCACCGCCGACGCTGATGGTTATCTGGTTATCGAGTTTCGCCGTACCCCAAAAGCATTCCTGCTGACGGTTCTGGCACGGCGTGGAGGAACTTAAGGTCGAGGACAATTGTCGTCTGGTTACCCGTAGCCGGAGTGCATGGTATGCCGCTGTAATCTTCGCCCACGGAAGCGGGTACGTGGCAGTTGTCATCGCTCGTTGCAGCGATCAGTATTCCAGTGCATTGAGCTCCGCTATAGTCTTCTCCGACGGTAGATGGCGTGTGACAGTCTTTGTTCAGCACCACGGAAGGCCAATTGGTCTCTTTTATCGCGCCTAGCAGTTCAGGAAAACCCTCATCGGTGACGCGGGCTGCCCCCACAATCTCCTGCGATGCTATGTTCTGAAGCGCTGCTGGCGTGACAGGTCCCGGCAAAAGAACGGCGCTCAAACTCGGGAATAGGAACGTGATTTCGTGAGTTTCGTTGTG